>Ga0207702_10000503_pt1 | contig 44056 bp, 30 predicted proteins | sample KBSCornC62_FD_184302 | JGI IMG/M metagenome (GOLD analysis project Ga0207702, IMG submission 184302) | Corn rhizosphere microbial communities from Kellogg Biological Station, Michigan, USA - KBS Corn C6-2 (SPAdes) (version 2) | ecosystem: Host-associated > Plants > Roots > Rhizosphere > Soil ... | reverse complement strand
CTGATATTTCCATGCGCCGCACTAGGCGCGTGATATCCGACTTTAGACCTTGGACTTTAGACCCGAGACCGTGCCCCCATTGGAAGTTGCCAAGCTGACCGACCGAGTCCATTATGGAGGGCTTTCCAATGGACGCCCTCATCGATTTGCTGAAACACAACCCGCTCATGCCGCGGGAGGATGTCGCCCGTCTGCTTGGGCTTTCCGTCGAGGAGGTCAACGCCCGCATCGATCAACTCGAGCGCGACGGAGTCATCATTGGTTACCAGACCGTCATCAATCGGGAGAAATGGAATCCCGACACGGTGACGGCCGTAATTGAGGTGAAGATCACTCCCGAGCGGGATGGGGGATTCGATCGGATCGCCTCGCGCATCGCCCGGTTTGAGGAAGTGCAGAGCTGCTATCTGATGAGCGGCGGCTACGACCTGCTCGTGCATGTCGAGGCGGAGACGCTTCGGCAGGTCGCAACATTCGTTGCGGAGAAGCTCAGCACGATCGATTCCGTCGTCTCCACGGCGACCCGCTTCCGCCTGAAGACCTATAAAGAAAACGGAGCGTTCCACTTGCTCGAGACCGCCCCTGAGCGACTGTCCGTTTCGCCATGAGCATTCCCATTGCAGACCACGTGCGCGAAATTCCGAAATCCGGGATTCGCGATTTCTTCGAGATCGTCCAGTCGATGAGCGATGTCATTTCGCTCGGCATCGGCGAGCCGGACTTCGTCACGCCATGGCACATCCGCGAGGCGGCCATTTATTCTCTGGAGAAGGGCCGCACGGGCTACACGTCGAATCTCGGCCTTCCCCGCCTGCGACGCGCGATTTCGGATACCGTCTTCAAGGCCACAGGCCAGCGCTACGACCCGCCCAGCGAGATCCTGGTGTCCGTCGGAGTTTCCGAGGCCATCGACATCGCCCTGCGCGCGATTCTCAATCCCGGTGACGAGGTGCTCTATCACGAGCCCTGTTATGTCTCGTACAATCCCAGCGTGGCGCTCGCCTTCGGCACCGCGCGGGCCATTCCGACGCGCTCGGAAAACGAATTTGCCCTGCAGGCGGAGGACCTCGAGGCAGCCATCGGCCCGCGCACGCGGGCGGTGATGCTGAATTTCCCCACGAATCCGACAGGAGCGACCATGGATCGCGCCCAGATCGAGGCGATCGCCGAGGTCTGCATCCGCCGCAATCTCGTGGTCCTTTCCGACGAGATCTACAGCGATCTCACGTATGACGGCCGCGAGCATTTCAGCATCGTTTCTGTGCCCGGCATGCGGGAGCGCACGATCTATCTCCACGGCCTGTCGAAGGCCTATGCGATGACCGGCTTCCGCATCGGATACGCTTGTGGCCCCGCCACGGTGATCGACGCGATGATGAAGATTCACCAGTACTCGATCCTCTGCGCATCCATCATGAGCCAGGATGCCGCCGTCGAGGCGCTCGAGCGTGGCGAGCCCGCCATGCTGCGCATGCGTCGCGAGTACGAGCTGCGCCGCAATTACATCGTGCAGGCCCTCAACGATATGGGCCTCGAATGCTTCATGCCTCGTGGCGCATTCTACGTTTTCCCGAAGATCACGAGCACCGGCCTTACGAGCTCGGAGTTCTCCATGCGTCTCCTGCGCGAGAAGCGGGTGGCCGTAGTACCCGGCACGGCCTTCGGCCCATCCGGAGAGGGGCACGTGCGCTGCAGCTACGCCACCGCCTTGGACCAGATCAAGATCGCCATGGCCCGCACCGCCGAGTTCGTAGAGGAAGTCCGCCGCGAGCGAGCGCTATCGGCCGCGTAGACGGGGCGCGGGAAGGAAAGCTCGACGACTCATTCTTACATCATCGGAGCGCGATGAGGATCGTCCCCATCGCGCCTCCTTGGCCTGAATTTCCGGCCAGCCTCTCTCGAAGCCGATCATTTCGCTTCAATGCGGCGTCGGAGTGGAAGTTACAATTGAGGCAGGAGCGGTAACAGGCGAAGACGAACTTCGGGCGGCTTTGAACTCACGCGCCCGGTTGATGCCTTCTTTTTTGTCCTCGGCAGTAAATAAGTTGCGGTATTCGAACATCCACTCCTGCGCAGTGACCTCACCTTGATTTGCGCTTAGGGTCAGCCACTTGTATGCCTCGACAAGGTCCTCTTTTACACCTCCCTGGCCCAAGGTATAAAGCCGCCCCAGATTACTTTGGCCTTTTGCGTCACCTTGCTCTGCAGCCTTGCGATACCATTTCGCAGCTTTGCCGACATCTTCGTCGACCCCCAGGCCATCTTCATAAAGGGCTCCCAGCGCATTTTGAGCGATTGGCCGGCCCTGATTCGCGGCTAACAAAAACCAATGGGCGGCCTTAGGATAATCTTTGGGCACGCTGGCCGATCCAAAAAAGAATAGCTGGCCGAGTGCGATTTGGCTGTCGGCGAAATTCTTCTCCGCCGATTCGGCGTACCATTCAATGGCCTTTTTCTCATTCAATGATACGCCTTTTCCTGTCAGGTATGCCGTTCCTAGTTTGAACTCTGCGGCGGGATCCCCCTTGGCGGCATCAGCCTTGATCTTTTCAATATCCGTCTGAGGTGACGGAGATGGAGTTTGCGCGCGGCTGGGAGTTACAGCACACACGAGCAGGCAACTGCATATAACCAACTGACGACAAATCGCTGAAAGCTGCATAGGGCCGGAAAGTTGGCCATGTTCATCGTACACTCGCAAGTTACGATTCTTTAACAGAGGAGAGACGACATATCGATCGATGGCTGCAAGTAAGAGAGTGGCATCCGTTAGCTCGCCGCTGCAGATTTTTTACCGACTCAATGCGGTCGTCAATGTGTGGCATCAGGCGTTGGGCTTGGAGCCGTATTGAGGGACGCGCTAGTCGATTTCTCCTCAGCCGAGACTGCGGAATTGTTGGAGTCATCTCCCCCGCCGTACCCGAGCACGTCCACCTCGTAGATCGATGGATTCTGGTCCTGCGAATTGCTCTGCTGCTGCTGGCGTGCCTGATTGGCGATATCGTTGGCCGCACTGCTTGTCGCTCCGGTGGCGCTGGCTCCAGAGCTGAGACCGGAGACATTTGGCGCCGCTGTTACCGGTGCCGACGGCACGCCCATGCTGTTGCCGCCCACGGAGATATTGCTCGCATTGAGCACCTTGACGGCGGCGATGTTTAGGTTGCCCGACGCCCGAATACTTGCATCACCCGCATCGACCACGCCATTCGGAGCGATGAGATCGACGTCGCCAGGAGCGACACCTGCCACCGTGGCAAGGACGCCGATACCGCCGCCAGTCGAAAGCCCCGCAAGGTTCGTCTTCACGTTGGCACTTTGGGGGTCGATTAGCACGCTTACCGGGGGAGCGGAGGCAACCGTCTTGGAGGCGGCTCCCGCTGCGATATTACCATTCGTCGACCAAATGATTTCGTTTCCGCCTCGGAGTGTGAAGATACGGCCGATGCCAAGATCGACATTTCCGTCCGTGAAGATGGAGATATTGCCGCCATACTCGGTGATGATGCCCGGCGGGGTAAGTGTGTTGCCGAGCGTGGAGTTTGCCAGGGTCAGGCTGCCACCAGGAGCGAACATTGCGATGTCTCCGCCATTCTTCGTTCGGATATCGCGAGACTCCGTTTTGATGTCGCCGCGCCACTTCTGTTTTCCGAAGAGCGCCATAATTGCATCAAGTCCTCCCGAATAGGTGCCGAAAGCTGGCGAGGTCGGATCGTTGTGATTACGTCCCGCATCGCGTAATGCCAGGAAAAAGATATCCAGCGCGATTTGACTTTGCTCGGCAGGCGTCAACTTCGCCAGATCGGCCGCTGTAAGGAGAGCGGTGGACGTCGAGGTGCTGCTTGAGTTGATCGGGGGTGTGATAATGTCGCTTAGCTCGGAGAGATACTGAGTCGCCGCATCGCTACCGAGGAACTTCGCAATGAAATCGGAAAAGTTGACATGACTGTCTTCCAATCCGTTGGAGAGGCCAATCCCCGCGCCAGTGACGATGCTTGCACCTTGGAACGACAGATAGGGATTGCGCAGATTCCCGATGCTGGTGATACCCGATCCGGTTCCGTCCAGATTTTCGCTGCCAGTGCCGAGGTCGAGATTACGGCCAGCCAGGACCTCCAAGGTACCAGGGCCATTGATTTGGATATCTCCCGCAAGTGGACCATTGTTGAGATCCAGCTCGTTACCTGCTGCCTGAGCAGCGGTGCGAAGCAACGAGTTGGCATCGTATGCTACAATGTCGTGTCCCGCCGATACGACGCTGATATCCGAACTCGAAGTGTTTTGGATGTAGAGCGAAATATCGGTCAGATCATGAGCTGCGATCACCCGTGCAAATTTGCTCGAGAACAGCGTTACCCCGGATATGTCGCCGCCTGCGGCATAGAGATGCACCGGGCTGGAATCTCCAAGATGTAACGGGCCGCTCGAGTGAAGGGTTTGCTTGGTCTGCAGCACTTGGTTGATCGATCCGCTTTCCGCGAAGAGGCTGTCGAAGAAAGACAGAAAATCGACGCCGGACGTGCTGGTGGCGGCACTCGTTCCTCCTAGAGCCTGATATGCGAAGGGGGTCGTCGTTCCTGGGATGGCGGATGGACTGGCATCCGAGAGATTGACCATGCTTGACGCCCACGTCGTGAGATTTGGTTTGATGGAGGTAATTACGCCATTTGGTTGCAGGCCGTTGATCGCGCCCGCAGCGGCGAGGTCAATCGTTCCTCGCGAAGACGGCGCCAATGTGAGATTGCCTATGAGATTGATGTCCCCTGAGAAGGCAGTAGCGCGAAGTGTGGATGGCAGCAGCGAGGCAGCCGTAGTGAAAGAATCCACGTTGGTTTCAGTGATGCGCAGCCAAGGCTGATAATACGAGGCGGTGTGAGGATTTAGTAGTAGTACGTACTTTAACCATGCCTCGAGTATTGGAGTATTCGAGTTATCGAACGGAAGCGTGGCGCTCTCGCGTAGCGTGACGGAGCCGCCGATAGAAGAGATATCGACTGCGTCGGTCTGGGCATAAGTGGAGAAGTAGGTCTTATACCAAAATGTATTCGTAAAGCCGCCGGGTAGCAGGAAGGGATTGGCGACCGGCCCCATAAGTACATTGCCCAGAGCTGTGACAGAGGCAGAGCCCTTTCCGAGGAAAAGCGTGGTTGGCAGCCACGTAGCTTCGGGATTAGTGCTGCTTTCCGTAGTCGAAAGCACCAGATTCGTGAGCGAGGGTGAACGTGTCGAATTGGTTGTGATCTCGTGGCCTGCTTGAAGGGTGATGTTGCCACGCTCGGCGTAGTAAACGCCTCCATTGATGTCGTGACCAGATTGCACGGTGACATCTCCGCCACCGAGTTCGACGAGGTTATCCGCGTTGGGCTTGCCCTGAGGCATCCGAGCATTCGTTGGCGCCACGGCATCGACATTCATGACGTCGTGCCCTGCGTAGAGTGAAACGTCGCCCCCTCCCAGTGCGCCAACCCCTTCGAAGAAGTTCGAGAAATTGACCCACCATGAGGTTGAAGCAATATCTCCCCATTTCGCGGCTCCGAACTCACCAGTGGCCGGATCGACGAATCCACGGCGCATAAGCCAGTTGATCGGAAGTTGTCGTGAGGAGTCGGCGGTAGCGAAATCGCTGCCATTGAGTTTGGTTACGTGGGAGATGTCGTTCTGTGCGGAGATCGAGATATCTCCACCAGCTATCGAGTACTGTGCGGTATATCTCTGCTGCCGGCCTCCGAGGATTCCGGAGTTCGCATCGTTCAGAATCGGCACATCAAACTTGCCGTTCATGGTCGGGTCGTCAATTAACGTGCCGGCCGTGTAGATGGTTGCAAATTGATTTTGAAGAACGACGTCGCGGCCTGCCGAAATATCGATATTGCCGCTCCCAGTACGAATAACCTGATAGAACTTTCCGCTCGTCCCGAGCGCACTCGCAGTTGTGTTCGAGAAGGTCTGCGGGTTAAGCGGGGTTGCAATCGCCTGGCCCGCATTCTTGCCGAGCAATAAAGAGCCCTCGCCGGAGGCAAGGTTGGCCAGACTGGCGACGCGATGGAAGTCAGATGCTCCAAGGTCGGCGCCCGCAGTCAATTGATACGACCAGGACTGTGCGTTGAGAGGAAGCAGCGCATTGGACGGAAGGAGCGGAGCAGTAAAGGAAGACGATACGGTTTTGACATCGAATCCGTCCTGAAGCGAGTTGTAGAAGACGAGGTTTCCAGCGGCGCGGAGGGTGAGTACACCTGGAGCGCTCTGCGGACCGAATCGATATTTGGCAAGATTCCAGTCGCTTCCCCCCGTCGTAGTTGGAGAGCCAAGCGTAAGGTCCCCGCTGCTCGAAGTCACTCCGACGGCGCCCGAGGTCGTGAAATTACCAGAAAGCAAGGTGACGGTCGGCGTGCCGGCACCGAAGCCGCCGCTCACATACGAAAGAGTGCCTGCTCCGTTTAAAGTCACGGTGCTTCCCGTGGCGACCGACGTCGGAGTATTCGCGGCAAGAGTGGTGGTATTGCCGGAGGCATCGACAATGGTCCCGGAGACGGTGGACGTGATGTGACGGGTGCCCGGAGTTCCGGTGATGAACAGCACGGAGGAATTTGCAGAGAGCGTAATCTTACTGCTTCCAGCGGAGTTGAGCGAAACGGTTGTGCCGCGACCGGAAATCGTTGCCGAGCTGTTGGCAGGCGAAGCAGTAAAGGTTGTTCCGGGCGATATGGTTAGCGGAATCGATCCGCTCGATCCACTGGCGAATGAGATTGTCGATGCGCTGGATAGCACGAGGCTGGCCCCGGCAGGGATGCTGGTCGGGGTGGCCCCGTTCAGTGCAATTCTTTGGCCTTGGCTGGTCACAATCGTTCCGGATATGGACGAAGTGATCTCGTTATCTCCGGAAGTGCCTTGCGGGAAATAGATCGTGCCGCCGGCTGAGCCCAGCGAGAGCGAACCGGAGGGCGAAAGGGAAAGCGATTCGGTCGCTGCGGCGGAGCGATTGATGATTTCCGCGCCCGGCATGACAACGACGCTGCCAGCGAGGCTGGCATTGGCTCCTGTAAATAAGCGGCTCTTGATCGCATCCGAATTGTTTCCGAATGTTTGGCCGTTTAGCAGCACGCTTTGCTGGATGCTGACAGCCGAGTTGGTGACCAATCCTCCGGCGGCCTGAGTTGGCGGATTTGATACAGTCGTGCTAGGAACCACAATCCCGCCTACGAGGCTGAGATCCCATAGCTGGTAGCCTTCCACGGTAATCGCGGACGCACCGATGATTTTGCTCTGAACGGGATCCATCTGTAGGTCCGTGTTGCCCATCGAGGCATCCTGAGGAGCCCGCAGATGCAGCGTGCCTGTGAAGCGCCCAAGGGACGTACTGTTCGCCGTATTTGCCGCTACCGACAGATTAATAACCGAACCATCGCTCAACACGAGGCGGGCATTCGGATCGAAGGTTCCGTTAACTTGATCTCCTGCCTCGAGCGTGATCGCGCCGCCCTTACCGGCGGAGTCGAAAATCTTGCCAGAAGCATCCAATTTTGCCCCTGCTGCAAGTGTGAGGCTTCCGGAGGCGCTAAGATTGATTGTGCCCCCAGTTTCGCCCGATGCATCAATGAGGCCGGCGACTGTTATCGATCCGGCATCTGTCGAGAGCTCGAAATTCCTGGAGACGATGTTTCCGCCCAGCGTTACATCGCCATTTCGCACGCGGAACGAGCGCGATTCAGTGAAGGAGCCTTTGTCGAGCAGCGAACTGAGGCCCGTAATATTGGGGAGCGTGGAGACATCGAGTGAGAATGAGCCATTCTTTCCACTGCTGCCTCCCTTTCCGAGAAGGGTGCCGTCCGCATTGAAGCTGCCATTCGGGACGCTCACGAGGACAGCGCCGGCGTTTCCGCCATTGGCTTGCGCCGCGACGGAAAGCGTCGAGCCATTCGCGATGTTCACAGAGCCTTGGTCGGCGATCAGATCGATCGTTCCGGCGTCTGTGTACTTGACCAAATCGTAGAGAGTCTGAGCCGTTCCACTTACGTCCACATTTCCGCCGACCGACAGGTTTCCGGTTGTGCTGTGCAGGGTGACGTGCCCGCTCGGCAGCAGGATATTGGAATTCGCGAGAATGCTGCTCCCTTCGATGGTAAGGCTAGCACCGATGCTGCTTGCCGGGCTGGATGCAGAGCTTCCCTTTGGAGGTGACAGCGTAATTGCGCCTTGGGCGATGATTCCTTTTACGGCCAAATTATCCGCTATCACGGCAGGGGTGAGGATGGATAGATCGCCTTCTGTGGTCAGGTGACCCGAGCCATGCAGATCGAGGTAGTCGGAAGCGCTCAGCAACAAATTGGAGTATTGATCTACGTGAAGGTTGCGGCTTCCGAGCGTAATATTGCCGGCATTGAAGGCCAGGGTGCCCCCTAGAGTCCCATTGGATCCGAGCTGGAATCCGTTGCCACTGTTGTCCAGCAGGATAGACCCAGCGGAGAACGAAACTTTGTTTCCGCCGCTGTTGAAACCACGAATCTCTGCGGCGTGGAGGGCAAGAGTTCCGTCGATCCTAAAATTCCCCGCGCCATAGATATCGATCGAGGAATAGCTTAGGAGCGACAGAGCCTTCACACCCTGAAGGCCGGAGAGGGCTTGTCCCGCGAGTACGAGGCCGGTAGTGGGCAGAATGTCTCCTGCGCCATTGAGACGAAGCGATATCTGCCCGCTATCCAACGAGACATAATCTCCAAGCAGGTGAGCCTTTGGATCGATGGATGTGCCGGAGCTGGAATCGACGATAATGCTGGTGCCCGATAGCGTAGCCCCTCGGTCGAGTATCAGATTCGCCGTCGAGTCATTTGTGATATCCGTGCGGCTGATGGATGCGGAGGGATCGCTGCTCACTCGCAGTAGCGCGCCATTACCGTCGAGCAGGAGGTGTGATGCCGTGGATTGCATCGAGCCGGACTGCTGGATTGCAGCTCCGCGGTCCATCTTGATGCTATCGTTGGCTGTGAGAATGATTTCCGGACCCGCAAGCGGGACTCCTGCATTTGCGACAGTGATATTGGAAGACGTCACATCTACTGTAGTGCCGCTCGATCCATCGGTGCGAATACCGCCAATAAGCAGGCTCTCGGCACCGAAGGCATTGAGCTCGCCTGCGTCGAGGCTGAGGGCATGGGAGGAACTCGGAACCTTCGCTCCCCCGCCAGTGATCACAATGTCACCTGGACTGCTGATATCGATATACGCCCCGATGCCTCGCGCATCATGTTGGGCGAGAACGCAACCTTGCAGTCGTAAAGAGGTTGCGGCTTCGAAAACGAGATGGCCCGCATCCAAAGGAAGGCGTGGAACGGTTGTTCCAAGAGCGCGGGCGCTCTTGCGCAGAAAGCTGGTTGCGAAGTAGTCCTCGTATGCGGCGCGAGCGCGAACGACATTTTGGGGCGCTACTTCGAACTGAGTATAGATCTCTGGGTGAGCGTTGGGCGCGAGGGAATTGAACTGATATCCGGATACAAGACTCGATCCGTCTGGTAACGCGAGAGTTCCGGAGCGAGATCCACTCTTAGGAGTCACGAGGACAGCGCCTGGCAGAAGTGCATAGCGGGCGGGAAGCAATGTATAAACGCCGGCGCTGAGACCGCTGCTCCCGCTCAAATAGACTTGGTCTCCGACGGAAAGGCCGGATTTTACATAGCCGGGATCTCCACTCAGATTTGAAGAATCCGTTCCGGTATTAAACGGCGCGAAAGGCGCGTAATTTGCCTGGTAACCAGGCAAGACGGCGAAGCTGTTCGTGGTGGAGGCCAGGATGTCTGCGGTTCCTCCCTGCCCCGAAACCCAGCGGTACGCATAGAGATCTCCTCCGCCTCGAATGTCGATCGTGGAGCCCTTCTGGGTAACCAGATGCGTAGCCCCGAGTACGATATTTTTCGTGGGCACTCCGCCGCCAGTGATGTCGATTCCCGCAGGATCGATCCAGGATGTCCCGCTCATCACGATTCCATATGGGATTTCAAGCGGCATGCCATTGCCGCTGTCGGCGGCAGAGACAGAGGTTATGCTGCCGGGCTCCAGCACGAGCTTCTCGGTCGGAGAGAAAGCGCGTCCGCTCAACAGGCTCTTCGGCGCGTCACCCGAGCCGTCCCAGCCGAGATTGATTGTTCCGAGCGGCGCACGCAGGGTGCCTCCTTGAATGATTTTCGAGCCGTAGATATCGAGTATCCCACCCGCGGAGAGAGGAAGATCGCGATTGCCCGAAGATGCGATCTCAATCGTACCCGGCGCGAGCTTTTGGCCGGGTTTGATTTCGTGTTTTCCAGGGAAATAATCCTCCACTCCAATGGTAAATGTCGTGTCCGTAACGGGATAGATCTGCCCTGCCTGGAGATAAAGACGGCCGGCAACTTCGAACGTCCCATCGCCCCGGATGTCTCCGCCATCCGCGAAGAGTTGCGTGCTTCCAATTTGCTGGAGAGAAAGGTTACCCACGTCGATCAAATTTGCATGGACCGTAAGGGTGCCGGTGCCGTAATGGGGTGGAATCGGGAAGGCTATGCCACCCAGGTTAAAGGCGGACGTGCGCGCCGTGTCGAGTAGTGCGAGCGGTCCGAGGAACGGAGTGCCAAGCTGCACATACGGAGCGGAAAGCGAGACATTGTCTGTGGCGTAGATGACGCCGCCACCCGCCACGGAGAGCTTCTCCCGGGCGTGAATATCAACCGGCCCGACAAATCGCACCACGCCGGTCGAACCTTGGTCCGCTCCGCCGAGACTGAGCGAATCGAATCCCCCGTTTGTAAACTCGTCGATCGCAAAATAACCGCGGCCCGGCATAGGCTTGCCGGTTCGATCGAGGACGGTCATTCCGATGCCAGAGTCTCGGCCTTGGGTGTCGCCGAATGGTATGAAAGATCCGCTTTGCCTTACGATGAGGTTGATATCCCGCGGCGTGAGAGTGACGCCGTTGGGCTGGAATATTCCCGATGAAACATCGAGGATTCCGCCGCGTGCTGTCGGGCCTCCCGCAGCCCCATAGAGATGGGAGTCCACGAAGAGTTGCTCGCCGCCAGTCAACGAGATCGTTCCCGCATTGCTATCCACGACAGTGGGAATTCCAACTTGGCTGTATAGCGGACTGTCGATGCCACTCGTAACAGGGACGGTTGCATAACTTGCCATGCCTGCCTCTGCGGGAGTCAGGTCGAGGATGCCGCTCGTTCCGGAGACATCCAGCACGGCGCCCGCCTCGCCAAGAATATTGCCGGATATCGAAATTGATCCACCGGCCAGGATACTGCCCCTGCGGCGACCATAGTTGTCCGGCACCAGCAATTCGGCACCCGCGGCATTGAGGATCGACTGCGATCCCAAATACACCGTGGTTCGCGCATGCGTTGCCACTTTCGTGGGATCCGGGTAGGAGTCCGCGCCCGTGATCTTGATCGACCCGCCGGGGGCGTAAATCGCGCCGAGTAAGGAGACTGTGTCACCTGAGAATGAAACCGATCCGAGCGGTCCGGCGTCTATTCTGACGCCTTCGCCGACCTGGAGGTCTCCACGGAAGAGAAGCTGGTGTGAAAATACGTCACTTACATTCTTCGAAGCGAAACTCAGGCTCACTGGAGACCGGAGTCCCTGTGGGAGCAAAGTCGGCGTCAGCGTAAATGTATCCTTTCCTCCATTGAGAAGAGGCTGTGCGAGCCAGCTTTCGACCATGGGCGCGATAACAGTGTCCGGTTCGATGACCAAGCCCGGCAGTTGAGCCGTCGGCTTGATCGACTGGAAGGCAATGTTCGAAGGAATCGCTTCTCCGGAAACGAAGGGGTCGATAATGAACGGTTTCGAACCGACACCTGTAAGTGAGAAGCTGGCAAATCCGCCTCTATCAAAGAAATCAGGCGTAACATTAAAGACATGGGAATCGTTCACCGGGATGGAGGCCACCCGGATCAGCGGAGCTTGAATCGCTAGAGTTCCTCCCGTGGAGCCCGAGTAGCCCAAGAGCGTACTGTCGAGAATCAGCTTTCCTCCGAGGAGCGAGCTGATACCGGGGTCACTGCCCGCTGCGATCGAGATGCTGCCTGCTTTGCCGTAGGTCACCTGACCTCCCGAAGTCATTTTTGCGCCACCGGAAACGTCCAGTACGCTTCCTTGAAGCAGCTTTGCGGTAAATGTCGAGATGGCGATCGAGCCGCCGGTTTGCTGAATCGGAACCGAGAATGGATGGGCTGCGCTTTCTCGGTCATCAACGATCAGACCCGCCGTACTGAGCCTGCCCGTTTGGCCCAGCACGAAATTGCCATAACGCGAATTCGCAAGGATTTGATCGCTGCTGGCCGACGTATCCAGAGAGAGCAGCGCGAGCTTGTAAGGCGAAAAGTCATAAACCGTAAATTTCATGCGCCCTCCCGGCGCGGTGATGTCGCCTCGGATATCGATATTCATCGCCTTGAAATCGACATTCGATATCGAGGAATCGGCGTAAGCGCCCGGTTGGAAGGTCAACGACACGCCTTCAGGCACGCTGATTCGGCCCGCGCTATTATCGATTTGAATGGAGCCAAATCCATCGGAGTTCACGAGGTCCGGCGAGAGGACGACGAGTCTGCGGCGGTCTTTGCCGAGGTCGATTGGATCGCCGTTGCTGTCCAGAGCAAATGGGGCGGCGGCATCCTGTCCGGCTGCCGTTCCGAAAACGACTCGCGGCGGAGTCGGTGAAGTGAAGAGACCTAGTCCGGCAGGAAAGATCGAGCTGTCCTGGGCCTGAAACGCGAGGGAAAGTCTGCTTGCCTCGGGGAGATTGGTATTGCCCTGCGAGTCTCGCTGTTGGCGCGGGCCGGCGGTCGTGTTGCCGGCGAGCTTTCCATCGATAGCCATCGCGGGAGCGGTAATCGCGATGCTGCCGCCGTTGCTTCCGGAAATATAGCCGCTCTCGTAGTGGCGCGTGGATAACGAGAGGGGATTTCCGAAGGTCTGAGAAATGCCCCACTTCGAATGCGTGGTCGTAAATTTCGGATCGTAGATGCCGCTATAAACCTGATCCGGTGTGGCATTGGCGATATCGATGATCTGGCTGCCCGAGACCACCTGGCTGGTTTGTACGAAGCCTCCGCCGTAGCGGAGCCACCCGCCCGAGACATCGACTGTCGACCCGCTCTGGAGCACCACCGACCCGCCAGCGTGAAGCGTGACAGAGCCTCCAATGGTCGTCAGCTCTCCGATGTTGTGCTTGATCAGGCTCGCAAATCCTGTTGCGTCGGCAAGGGGGGTGCCGATCCAATTGCTGCCATTGTAAGTTCCGTGGTTGCGGATATCGATCGTGAGATCGATTGCACGAAGAGGACCGTTGCGTTGGAGAGGGGAGTTTGCGAGTTCTGAGCCGCGGAATTGAACCGTGAGAATGTTTTCCGAGAGTGGGGCGGCGACATTCGTGCTGCCGGCGACATCGATGAGAGCACCGGAATCGAGGTAGATCTGCCCATTCGTATAGACAAACTGAGAAGTAGGCGGACTTCCGCTGCCCGCCGACGGAGCCGTGTAGTACCAATTGCCTGCATCGGCGGCGACACTTGCATTTGGCGCCAGGACGAGCGCCCCGGATGAGAGGTGAATCGTCTTTCCTTGGAATATTGCCTGAGAAGGCAGGGCCAAGGCGCCAGTGATCGTGTCGGTGCTGTCGATCTCGGGCAAAATGCGTGTCACGCTTTCCTTGCCAAACGAGACTGCGCCTGTGGACTGGTAATTGAAAATGCCGCCAAAGTTTGAATCCGATGGGTTGTAACTCGGATTTGGCGCCGCATCGTAGCTGGCGATGAGATTGACACTGCCATTCAGAGAAACGGTGGTCGAGCTGTCGATCACCCCATTTTGCCGGACATTCTTGCCGGTGATTGTGACGTTTGCGTGAGGCGCATCGATGAAGCCGGAGTTGATGGCACGTCCTGCCTTTGCGGTCCGCTTGGAAGAAGGATCCGCCACCGCGCCCACAAAGACATCCAATCCGCGCAAGGACGGATCGCTGCTCTTGTGTGCATTGATGCCAACCTGGAGACCTGCCGCGAGTATCGTTTGACCATCCGGAGTCGAAATTGTGCCTCTATTGATCACATTGGACCCTGCCAGCATGATGCGGCCGCCTACGTGATCTGCAGTGGTCGGACTGGTCAGGGTCGCTCCAGGCTCGACAACAACTGCTCCCCGGCGAGTGTAGTAGGAGATCGAAAGCGCAGTGGGTGTCGTTGTGGAGAAATCGGTCAGCTTCGTGGACGTGAATGTGATGGCCGACTGCCCATCGGAGGTCGCGATGGCGTAATCCGTGCCTGCCGTAAGTGTCTGAGTCTTTCCAGATACGGTGACCGTTACTACGGGAACACTGGTAGGATCGATTTCCTGACCCAACTGGACGGTGGGCGTCGTGCTGTCGACCTTGCCAAGCAGACTTTCAACGACATTCGAATTGAACAAAAACTCCGCATTGGGATTGTCCAGAAGGCCTTGGCTAATCAGGTTGTCGTTTATTCGCAGTCCCGATGCGACCAAGGTATGAGTGTTTACCTGGCTGGATCCGCCGAAAATCACTCCATTTCGATTGACGACATAAACCTGTCCGCCGGCTTTAATCGAACCAAGGATTTGCGAGGGGCGGCCGGAAGGGTCGTTGATCTTGTTGAACGCGACCCAGTTGCCGATGTCACTTCCGCCCGCGCTTTGGTCGAATGTGAGCGTCGTCTTCTTGCCGATGTTGAATGTCTTCCAAGTCAGGAGCGCCTGCTGGGCGTTTTGGATAATCGTTACATTTTTGCCTCCGTCTTTTTCCGTAGTCTGCTTGGGAAGACCAGCCCCGACCCACAAGGAGGTATCCTCTCCGGGTTTTAGCTTGGAGAGATTCTTCGGCACGCCGTCGGCGACTTGAAGGCCGCCCGCACGCAGGCCATTCGGTACGAAGGGAAGAAGCCTGCCGGGATGATTCGGATCGGCGATGCGCGCATGCGACGACTGGGCGGCCTGCCTGGCGGCGGCCTGGAAATTTTTCATCGCATTGAGCGCCTGAGTGGTGCGCGCAAGGCGGTCGGTCGCATTGTTCTGAGTTTGCGATGCCAGGTCCGCGCCCGCGTTGGAACCGGCGGTTGCATTGCGCCGTGTTTGGCTCACAGGTGCTCCGCCGCGGAGAATATCGCCGGCATCGGCGGTGACGCCGAGCAGGAGCAGTGCGCCGAGCGCCGTCGGAGCAATCGCTCGGGCGGGCAGGCGGAAACTTGTCGATGCGGTATTCTTCAGATTTGGCATGAGCGCGGGAGCGGCACGTGGCGGAGTTTCGCGAAATTCTTACGGGTTCCGGGGAGACTGGCCGGCCGGTAGCGACCGACCGATGGTTCGCACGCCATGTAGGGAACCGTGCGGACTCTTCCAATGCGCCATCCGATGGGTCCCTGCGAAAGTCGTCGAGATTTTGACGATTCCGGACATTGCACTATGCGCCGACTCTCCGCGGCGGGCGCAAAGCACCCATCCACGGAAGATGATCGGCGAATCTGCGGCAGGGCTCTCAAGGGAGAGACGGGGTTAATTGGCGTTCTTCTTCAGGAGCTGGGTGAGCGCGATCTGGTCGACCGCGACGGGGTTCTTCTCCAGCAGGCCTGCGAGATACGCTTTGCTGTTTTCCTGGGCTTTCGCCTCGCGCAGGCGCTGGACGAGGAGCGGTCGCACTTCATCGAGCGAGGCTGTGTAGGACGGCTTTACCTCGATGAGCTTGACGATGTGCCATCCGTCGGCGAGGCGCAGCGGTTTGGTCGCCTTGCCGGGCGTAAGGGCAATGACCGCTTCGCGAAGGCCGCCATCCGGCTGGAGCTGGGCTTCGGTGAGCCATCCGATCTCCCCGCCATGGCTTGCGCTGGCCGCTTCGTCGCTGCTGGAGGCGGCGATCTTGGCGAAGTCGGCGCTGGATTTTGCGAGCGCCCCGTTTACCGCCGCGAGCTTTCCCTTTGCCTTGGCTTCGGTGGCGGCATCGGCATCCTTCGCTACGGCGATGAAAATCTGCGCGACGTGGTAGCGAGCCGGGACGATGAGGGCATCTTTATTCGCCTCATAGGCGGCCTTGATGTCTGCGTCGCTCGGGTAATCCGCCGGCGGATTCGATACAGAGGCGAGATAACTTTCACTCACGGCACGCTCCCGGAGCTGCTCGAGCTGCGCGGCCACGGCGGGCTGTTGGTCCCACTTCGCCGCGAGGGCTTCCTTGAGAAGGAGTTGCTGCGCGATGAGGGTACGGACGAGAAGATCGAGCTTGGCGGGATCCTGAGTGAGCGCTGCCTGCTGATCTGGATTAAGACCGGCGAGGTAGGGCTTCAGGTCGCTGACCTTGATATCTGAGTTGCCGACGCGGGCGATCACGGCAGTGCCGTTGTTATCCGCGGCGCGGACGATGCCGGTGATGCCAAGGACGGTTGCGATGGTTAGAGCGGAGATTTTCATTGATTGATTTTCTGTGCGGCGAGCTTGTCGCCGTAGTCCTGGATGAGATTTTCGAATTTGACGCGTGTGGTGCCTACGAAGGGTTCGCGCGCGGTAATGGCGTCACCGAGGCCGAAATGCTCGTAGCGCTTGAGGATCTCCAGACCGAGCTGGTACATCGCCCAATTCTTACGCTGCTGGTCATCGACCTTTCGCTGGAGGAGGATGTTCTGCGAGACGAGCTGGGCGCGCTTGGCATCGATGGATTGAGCCTGGGCCAGGAGCTGGCCATAGGCGGTTTTCCATTTACCGATGAGCTCGACCTGCTGGGCGTTGCGGGTGTCCTGATCCGAGATCTGGGATTTGAGATCGGAGATGGTCTTGTCCGCCACCATCTTGTCATCACTGGCCTGCTTGCTGGTCTGCTCCAGCTTGGCGGTGAGATCCTTGATCTTCTGCTCGTCTTCAGTCTGGGTGGCCTGAAGGGTCGCGACCTGAGTCTGGGCGTCGCGGAGCTGGATCATGGTATTGCGCAGGCCCTCACGGAGCTTCGCGTTGACGGCGTCCTGATCGGCTGCGTGCAACGAGGCGATGCCGCAGGTCAGCGCGAGGAGGAAGAAGATGCGTTTCATTGGATTAGAACTTGGCATTGAGATCGAACTGAATGAGGTCTTCCTTGAACTGGGGACCTGCGATGCTGTTGGCGCTCATCCAGCGGACGCCGAACCAGACGTTCTCCGCGAGGGCGATATTGCCGCCGATCGTCCAGCCCTTGAGATTGGTGCCGCCGCCTCCGAAGTCGGAATCGCAGAAGCCATCGATCACCGCGTCGGATTCGACATAGCGGTAGTCGGTCGAGAGGTTCCAATCGCCGAACTTGCGCATGACCGGGCTGCCGAAGGTGAGGGCAACGATCCAGGCACTATTCCCGCCCACGAAGGGGCCGACTGAGTTCGAGCTCGAGAGGCTGGTGTCCAGCGGGCCGCGATTGTTCACCGCGATGCCGTCCATGATGCCCTGGTTGAAGGCCACGTTCTGGATCCACTCACCCGAGAGCGAGATCACGAAGGGCTCGAAGTGCTTGTAGGTGAGGCGGCCGCTGAAATCGACGTTTTGGAACGGAGTGGCCAGGCCATAGTACTGCCACTGGTTGATCGTGCCGAAGTCATTGCTGGCATTCGGGACGATGTCGCGAAGCGCCATGTAGGTATTGCCCTTCTGGGCGAAGGACGGGCGGCTGTCGTCCGTATTACCCGCATCGTTGATCGTCAGCGGGGTATAGGGCGAGCTCAGCTTGCCTGCGACATTCTGGAAGTAGTAGTACGCAAAGGCGCCGGTGAGCTGGAGGTCCTTGGTGATATTCCAGTTCACGCCACCCTGAGCCGCATAGAGCCACTTGTCCTCGCTCTTGAACTTCGCGGGCTGGTTCGAGGAGAAGTTGAAGTCGGTGTTGAACACCGGGAAAATGCCGCCATTGATGAACGGCGTCACGCCGGGGAGCACCTGGTACTTCGCTTGGCCAGCTACGCCATCGAAGCCGAGGTCGGCGGCCCACTGGATCGTCGAGACCGTGAAGAACGGATTATCGAAACGACCGAATGAAAGCATCAGGTTCCTATTCGGATCGGCGCCGAGTTGGTACTTGATGAAGGCGCGATCGAGCCAAATGGCGTACTTGCTGAAGTTTCCGCCCTGGCCTTGGTTCGCCAGGCCCATGCTCTGGTTCTCGGTCACTGGCGAGTTGCTCTCACCCGTTGCGATACGAGCACCCATGCTGAAGCCGTTGGTCAGGAGCATGTCCGCGCCGAGGCGCGCGCGAATGCGCAGGCGATTGCGGTTCTGATCGACATTCCACTGCGGCGAGAACTGATCGCCTGCGGTGTTGAAAGGCTGGCCGGTATTGATGGCATTGAAATTCGGGAAGGCACCGGTGTTGTCATTGCCGGACGGGAAGAAATCGCCCTCGTAGCGCACGCGGACGTCGGCATACGGGGTGAAGCGCGGAAGCCACCACGGAATGAGCTTCGGAGCAGCCCAGCCTTCGGCCTTGGCTTGCGCCATGACCTGATCCTTCACCTGATCGCTGATCTGGGTTTTCACTACATCTGGCACGTATGTCACTCGCACGGAGCCGTCATCCTCCGGCGCGGGAGGAGTATTGGCGGCGGCCTGCTGGGCGGTGGCATTGGCCTGAGCGACAGCCTGCTGCGTGGCGACGGCCTGCTCCTGAGCGACCTTGGCATCGTTCTCAGCCTGCTGGATGAGGTCGGCCGCGTCTTCCTTCGTGAGCACGCCGCGCTGCACGAGGCGGTTGATTAGATTAATCGTCACGTTCTGCGAAGGCGTGGCCGGGCCGGGAGGCGGCGGCACGCTTAACCCCGCGGCGGCATTGGCCGGGGGAGCATCCGCCGTACCCTGCGCCGCGGATGCCGTCATCGGCGCGGCATCTTGAGCGGTCGGCGACGAGTCGGCTGCCGATGTTTGCGCCGCGGCGGCCGGAGCGGGAGCCGTTGAGGCCGGAGCGCTCCTCGCCGGGGTCGAAGGAGTCGCAGGGGCTGGCTTCGTGGCTGGTGCCGGAGTCGGCGTCGGGGCCGGAGTATTGGTGGTGGACTTCGGCGGCGTGGTCACGAGCTCGGGTGTCGGCTCGGTCTGGGCCGTGGCGATCGCGACCGGCAGAAGCAGGAGCAGAGCCCAGTGACAGCCGGGCGGCTTGGTGGAATGAGAGCGTGAACTCATGGAATGATGCAGTGGCAAGTGACAGGTGAGTTAGTTGGGACGTCGTGCGGTGATACGCATGACGATGGGCATGGGCATGCCCTCGGGCGGAGGATCTTGAAGCTGCAGGCCGGTAAGGACCTCGTTCTGAAGCGCGGTATCGATATCCGATCGACCGGAGCTGCCCGAGAGCGACGCACGGACGACATGGCCGGTGGAATCGACCCACACGCGCGCGGTGAGGCTCATGCTCGCCGTGCGCGTGTGCTTGTTATTGGCAAGGGCTTGACGCAGGACGCTCTGGACTTCGCTGGCATACCAGCCCCACTTGCTGCGGGAGCTTCCATCGCCAAGTCCATTGCCGAACCCGTTGCCATTGCCGGACAGGCCAAAACCATCATTGCCGCTGCCCTTGATGGCGGAGCCCAGGGGCGGCGGAGCCTGCGGCTTGGGCGGCTCGGGCTTCTCTTCTTTCACCGGTTGCTGCTGCACCATCTTCTCCGGCGGTGGCGGAGGAGTCGGTGGTGGCGGGGTGGGCGGAGGAGTTGGAGGCGGTGGCGGAGGTGGCGGCAGATGAATCTGAATCGTCTCCGGAGCTTTCTTCGGCGCCGACTTCGAGGACGTCAGCATGTAGATAATGCCGGCCGTTGGCGCGATGACGACCAGCGCAACGACGATGATGACGATGCGATAGCGCCGCCAGAAATGGCCCTTCTTATGAGGGGTCTTCTTTTTGCGGGTCGTCGCCATCTATTTCTGATCCTTGGATTTGGTGGCGAGACCCACCTGGGTGATGCCGACTTTCCCGAGGACGTTGAGCACGTCCATGATGCCCTGGTACTGGGTGAGGCTGTCGCCCTTCACCACGACCGGCAGGTCGGGCATCTGGGCTTTGGCCGCCTGGAGCTTCTGCTCGAGTTCGTCGAGAGATACAGGCACGGTATCGAGGAACACCTTGCCCTCGTTGTTCACGGTGATGGCCTTGAGCTTGGGCTTGGCCAGGCTCGGGGTGTTGCTGGCCTTTGGCAGATTGACCTTCACGCCCTGAATGCCCGCCGTCGTCATGATGATGAAGATGAGCAGCAGCACGAGGTACAGATCGACCATCGGCGTGACATTGATGTCATCGTATGACTTGCCGTCGGAATCAGCTTTAAGCGACATGGAGGTCTCCTTCTAAGGGGATCAATCGACGGGGTAGAACTCCGCCATCTTCGTGATGAACTCGTCGATGAAGACCTGCACGGTGAGGGCGACTTCCTTGATCTTGGAGACCAGGTAGTTGTAGCCGAAGAGTGCCGGAATCGCGACGGCCAGACCGGCGACTGTCGCGATGAGCGCTGCCGCGATACCCGGGGCAATCGCATTGATATTGACCTCTCCGCTCGCCGCAATCTCGGCGAAGGTAATCATAACGCCGATAACTGTGCCCAGCAGGCCCATGAACGGTCCGCCCGCGATCGCGATGGTGAGAAACACCATGTGCGAATTGAGCTTCTGGTTCTCCCGAGCCCATCCGCCATCGAGGCTCGCGCGGATCGCCTGGAGCGCGCGGGGGTCGATGCCCTTCTTGCCCGCATTGAGGCGATGATTAATCTCCTCGGAGCCGATGTGATAGACCTTGTAGATCGGCGAGGCATGCAGCGCGTCGAGGTCGTCGTCATCGTCCTCGGGCACGCCGACTTTTTTGACGGAGGTGTCTTCCTTGTCGATCTTGGTAAGGTCGGCCGCCACTTCGTGCCATTCCTCCAGGAACTCGGCGGTGCCTTTCTCGACCTTGAGCAGGTAGAAGAACTTCGTGACCATCACGACCCACGTGACGACGGCCATGATCGCGAGGATGCCGATCACGACCCAGCCGTCGATCGTCACCGACTTGAGCAGCACGCCCATCAGGCCCAGGCCGCCGCTCAGCCAGCCGAACATCCCGCCGGATGCGGTTTCATCCTGCGCTTCGACGAGCAGCTTGTCGGCGGCGGCAGTGCCGCCCTGCGACGTGGAGGTAAGCTGGACGAATCCCGCCGGCCGCGCGACACGCGAGATTTCCAGCTCATCCAGCTCACCAGCGTAGCCTGGGCCGCCATTGGCGTCTCCGCCGAGGACCAGGTTGCCCTTGAGGCCGGGCAGCGGCGTATTGAGCGTGGCATAGCTCTTGCCATCGACGTAGAGAGTGATCTTCGCGTCGTCGGCCACCGCGGCGAGGTGTTTCCACGCTCCCGCGGCGAGAGGGGTGCCACCGGGGCTGCGGTGGGTACCCGCGCCATCGGTCACCTGCACATAGGGCACGCCATTTGCCAGCCCGATCACGAAGCCATTGGCTCCGTCGTGGCGGCTGAAGAGGATGGCATCCGGCGCGAGGACGGTCGGCTTGATCCACGCGGACCACGTGAGGGCGTCGCGGTCATTCCACGCGAGGGAGCTGGAGGCGGGAATGGTCACCGTCTTCTGGCCGTCGAATCTTGCGCCGCCGCCAATCATCGAGCCATCGGTCGGGATCGGAGCATCCTTGGCGTCGTTGGCATTGCCGGTGGAATCCGTGGGAGCGGCCTTCTGGGCGAAGTGATAGACGAGCAGGGTGTCGCCATCGTAGCTACCCTTGGGATCATTCACGGGCACCGCCTTGTCGCCCTGGTTCCCATAGTACAGCCAGAAGTTCGTTGCTGCGCCGGGTTTGATGTCGGGCACCTTCACCCACACGAACGCCTCGTTCATGAGCGAGTCGTACTTTTCGATGTGGTAGGGGAGGAGAGTCTTGTCGTCGGCCGAGACGAAGCGGATGTCGCTGCCGTCATCCTTTGCCGCGGAGAAGTCGAAGTTACCGTCATGCAGACGGACGAGCACCGTGCTCGTGCCGATGGGGGTCGTAATGGCTCCGCCCTGGGCGGTGGTGTCGACGGTGATCTTCTTGCGGATCGTCCAGTCGCCATTCCACCAGGCGCGGGCGTTGCCGATGCTGACCCCGAGCAGGAGCAGGAGGCCGAGGAAGGTTCCGAGTTTGCGTGGCGTAGGCATGATGTCTTTCAGGAAGTGATTGCTTAGGAAAATAATGGGTTAGAACTCGCCCCAGATGCGGAAGGTCAGGCGCCACTGGCCTGCCGGAGAGTCCTGCTGGCTGACGAGCGGCACTCCGGCATCCAGCGAGCTATTGATGTAATTGAAGAGATGCAGCCGTGTGCCGGCGCCCACGCTGGCCAGATTCCAGCTCGAGGTCTGCTGCGGCAGGGGATCGAGAATCGATGTCGCGCCGCCGTCGAAAAATCCATAGAGCCTCCATTCGTCGATGCCCAGGACGTGCGGCACGGAAGGCGTGCGCAGTTCGGCCGTTCCAGCGAAGCCATTATCGCCAAGCTCCTGGGCCTCGAGATAGCCGCGTACCGTGTCCAGACCGCCGAGGGCGAATTGCTCGGTGTCCACGAGCGGCTCGTTGGCCACCTGGCCTTGGAATTGCCCATAAGCTTGAAATCCGAACGGCAGGTCCTGTGTGTGCGACACGTCGCCGCGGAAGTAGAGGAAGCCGCCATCCGAATTGTACCGGCGGTTGTCGAACTGCTGCTGGGTGCTGCCTACGCCACGGAAGTTCGCGACCACCTGAGCGTTGAGCTCGGAATTGTAGCCCTTGCCCGAGAGCGCCGCGTTATATGCGACCGTGAATGGCCAGTACGTGACCGGCGCGGAGGTATCCTGTCCGGCAGTCGTCAGATCCTGAGAGTAATCTTTGTAGTCCAGACCGAAGCTCAGGGAGTGATAGAAGCCCGTTGTATTCGGGACCGGCAGTGTGAAGACCGCCCGCACTCCGGCCGTCGTGCCGTTACCCGCCACCGCACCGCCGCCCAAGGTCGAAACGTTACTGTTCTGCCTGGTGCCCTGGACCATGAAGCTAAACCAATCGACCTGCGGAATACGGGCAATGTAGTATCCGGAGAAGATCTCCGCATCGCTTAGCCGCTCCGGAGCGATCTGGAAGCTGAATCCGAGTGTATGGCCGAGCTGCCAGAGATTGTTATAGCTGATCGCGCCGTTGAGTCGCAGCGGCGTCGTGTCGATGCTGTAGCGGTTATTCAGCTCCAGACTGCCGTGCAGCGGGAACGTATCCTTCACGTTCAGATCGATATCCACGGTGCCGGGATCCAATCCGGGGCGCAGCGTCGGCGTGATCTGCCGGTCGGGAAGCTGGTTGAGGGCGACGATTTGCTTGGAGACCTCGTTGAAGTTCGGCACCTGCCCTGGCGCGAGAGATGGCACGCCGGCCTTGATCTGGCTGAGGGAGAAGTAACGCGAACCCGTCACGCGCAGTTGGCCGACCGCGGCTTCGTTGACCTGGAGATAGACGACACCGCCGCGGGGTTCCTGCGCTGGAATATCCACCGTGACGGTCTGGTAGCCTTTATCCTGAAAGGCCTTTTCGAGCGACGCGCGAGCGTGCTCGACATCGTCCGTCGTCCGGCCTGGGCCGAGATAGGGATAAACCGCTTCCTCCACTTCTGCGGCAGGGAGCTTCGTCGCGCCCTTCACGCGGTATTCGCGGATGTAAAGGGTACTTGCCCCGCCGGGAGGAGGTGTGTGGATCGATGGCGGCTGGGAGGGAGGAACAGGAAGGGAGGAGGCTGGCTGCGGCTCGGCGGCCAGAAGGGAGGAAGTCAGGGTCGGCAGTAGCAAGCCGACCAGCGCAAAAGAGCCAAAGACGCGCCGCCCCCGGATGATATGTCGCAACGCGGTCGAAAGCGCGGAATCATTCGAGGAGGGGCTAAAAAATGAGGTTGTCCGTCTCAGTGGCTGCAAGGTCGGGATAAGTTCAGTGTGGCGGGATCGGGGTTTGTTCTGGAGAGGAAGAGTTCAGGCTGGCACGAGACGAACCCGATGGGCTTGAAGCGGAAATTTGGAGAATGGGCCGGGCTTGGAGGTACCGAGATTATTGTTGAGCGTTTCGCGCAAATCACCCGCAGGGGGAGAAAACTCCCTGCGGGTGATCGCGAGAGAAAAGAGACGGGCTAAGCTATCTCTTAGAGGTGGGTCACGTTACCGCCGTCAACCTGACGCTGCACGTGCATCGCCGTAGTCGAGAGTGTCGCGTCGCCGCCGATGAGCTGGCTCTTGATCGCCGTGGCGGTCGAGAGAGTCACGCCGGTGAGGGTGGACTTGTAGAGCAGGTGCTCGTAGCCCCAGAAGGTGTACTTGCCTTCCACGAGGTTGGTGTAGGTGGGCGACGGATCGAGCGTCACGCCATTGTAGCTCAGGATCGCTCCGCCGTTGCCGACGAGTACCGCGGCGTCGCCGGTGCTCATGTAGGAAACATAGCTGTTTCCGAGGCCGGATTTGCCCATCTTCGAGGTCTTGGCGAGGTTGCCGCCGCTGAGCTCACCGCTCTGACCATAGTCGAAGAAGAGGCCGTTCACGGTTTCCGGATCGTAGAGACCGATACCATCGGTGAAGGTGTTCGCCGAGCCGGCGTCCTTTGCGCAGTCGTACTGAGCAACGATGCTCGACGTGCCAATGCCGGATTCGGCGAAGGCCGTCAGGCGGGTGCCGGAGTCAGCATTGCGACCGGTTGCATACACCAGCGTCGAGGAGTCGGACGAGTTGCCCGAGAACATCGAGAGCGGGAGCGTGCCGTCGCCGGTCCACATCGCGCGAGCGTTCTGCGGCGTGATGTTCGTGATCGAGGCGGAAGCGCCCTTGCTCTTCACCCACACGAAAGGAACGATACCGATCGGGTTGTCGGTGAGCGTGCTGTACGTATGGCTCACACCGTTGGAATCCGGAAGAGTGCCATTGAACGGGGTTGACGCCTGCGAGGCATCCGACATCGCGATCTGCGGAACGACAGTCTGATAATCCGAAGTGGTCGCGGACGATGACGTCGGATCGTTATAGCCGCTCGTTCCAGTTCTCGAAGTCAAGTCGACGCTCGACGGGAGCACGCGCACGGTGTAGTCACTAGTCGAGGAAGCCACGGTCTGAACACCAGCCGCGGAACCAGTCCAGGAGCACTCGATGAGCACGGGCTTGGAGCTGTCACCATTCAGGTTGCCGCTGAACGTGTGAGCGTTCGCGCCGGTGAAGCTGCTGCCAGCGTAGGCGAATCCGCTGCCGGAAGGAAGTGTCGGACTCGAGCCGTCGGAATTCACCGTCCCGCCGAGGGCATGGATGATGGCCTTGACGACCGAACTGCGATAAGCCGTGGAGCCCGTGAGGACGACCGTCGTGGGAGTGGCGGAAGCCATTCCGACAGTCGCGAGAACACAGGCGCTCGCTGCGAGGATGTTGATGGATTTCATTGGGTTATGTTGGTGGTTGGGGTGAGTTTTATCGGAGTTCAGGAATTAGGCCTGAACCTTGCGGAAGCGGCGGACGACCGCGAGGGCGACAGCGCCACCGAGGATGAAGAGGCCATACGTGGAAGGCTCCGGAACGGCCGTGACCGTGTACGAAACAGTGCCGGCATCGTTGATGGAGAACGAGCCGACATAGTCGCCCGTCGATCCGTCAACCGAGGAAACCTTCACCATCCGGAACAGATCGAGCACGCTCTGGGACGTGCCGTTGCTGAAGTCGCCGGACGTGTAATTGGCGAAGATGATGTTCGAGCCGCCCGCAGTCTGCGAGTAAAGGCTGTTGGTGACACCTGTCGACTGGAGATAGCCACCCTCAGCCGAGAGGGAGCCGTTCTTGTAGGCGTTTTCGACACCGATCATTGCATTCGAGGCACTGGCCTGCGTAGACTGGGTATTCCGGAGGTAGCCGGTTGCCAGAGTGCCGACAATGCCCTCCGGCTTCGTGGCATAGTTCGTGTAGGTGCTGGTGTCGTAGCTGGTCGTATGGAGCTGATCCGTGCCGAAGACGGCCCATTTGACGGACTGGTCGGTGGCCCAACCGGAACCGAAAGCGGTGGTCAGATCATTGCCGATCGTGTCGATCGTGGTCGTGCTGCCCGAAGCGGCATTCAGGAAATTCGACGCCTGGCCGATATCGATGAGATAATCGGTCGTCGAGCTCGCCGAATAAACGCCGATGAAGAGATCGTCGGAACTGTAAGTGAGCGTCGCGTTCGCATGGGTAGCGAACAGGCCGACGCCCGCAATGGCCAACAGGGCCGACTTTAGGAGATTACTTTTTTTCATTTGAGTTGGTTGGTGGTAGCGGGCTGCGATGCGCAATCCGCGTCGCACACGAAAGAAAAATGGGCTCCTATGCGCAATGTCCGGAATGTGAAGTTTCCGTCACAATGGAGTTCGATGCCCCCTCAATGGCTTACGCAAACGGGCTGAACCCAAATCAGAAAAAGAAAGGAGCTTCAAAGTGCCCCCGGCATGGACACCACAAGGTTTTCAGTTCGACTTGTGCAAATTGGCTTGGTTTTGGCGGGTGAGAAACGATTGGTCCCCGAAGGTGGCGCGGAATTGCTGGTCGCTCAGAGATGTATTCGTCTTCCAGGTTTTGGGACTCACGCTGGTGGGTGAGGAGGAGTTTCCAGAAGGAGCCGCGTTTGAATTTTGCGGCGGCTGAGGGCTGGTTGATGACGGATCGGCACTTCCGCCCGAAACCGAATTGGCGAACTGGCCTTGAATTTGGTCGAGCTGGTGGGCCTGAGTCGCGTTGAGGTGTGTGGAAGGCGGCGCATCCATGAACGCTGCCGGGATCGGAGAATTGGCGTCCGGGGCGACGATGGTCTGGACGGGGCCGGCATTGCGTGCGCCAGCTGAGGCATTACCGCCGGAGGAAATGCTGCCGGAGCCGCCGCTTTGTGCATACGAGGCGGGGGCGGACTCTCCAGAGTAGGTTGCATTCGCCCTGCCGATTCCCGAGGTGGAATCCACGCCGGGCGCCGTGGCACTCTCCGGCGCAGCTTGAGCCGGTTCGATATAAGATGACGCGGGATTGGAAGCTGCCGCGTAGGACTGAGCTTCGGACTGGCACTGAGCCTGGGCGGCAATGGCGGCGGCGCGACGCTCGGCAAAAGTCTGTGCCTGGGGCGAAATGGGGCTGGCCGGAGCGGGAGCGCTTGCGGTGGTGGCGACCGCAGGAGCCGCGTGGGCCCGAGCTTGGGCGGCTGCGGAGGTCGCGCCGGAGGAATCTCCCGAGGGCGTCTGGCCGAGGATGGCCTGGATGGTGGGCGCCGGGCAGCCGATGGCGCGGAGGTTCTCGGCGTAGCGGGCGGCATCCGACGACTCGAGCTGACGCCATTGCAAGGCTGCGGGCTGAGTGGTCGGCTCCGGATGCTTCGAGAGCAGGACGAAAAGCGAGGTCAGGGAGAGCGCGCAAGCGCTGAGCGAGAGCAGACACGTGCCGGCTAGCGCGGCGGGAAGCAGAATACGACGGATTTTCATCGGGAGCGGGTTTGGCTATCCACACTCCGGTTCGCCCAGGCAGGCAAACGCTTAATCCGATTGTGACGGAATCGTTACACGGGATCGATCCTCAGCGCAGATGCATGGAATGGGACCTAAGGGGGGAATGTCGGGCCGGACCCTGGATGGCGCGAATCCCGCAAATGAGGGGAAACGGATGGCACAAAAAGAAAAGCGGCGGTCCCATAAAGGGACCGCCGCTTCGAGCGAGAGATATTTCGGAGATGCGCGCCTTAGAGCGTCATGCCCAGCGACTCGCGAATGGAGGCGACGCTGTAATCCCGGTTCAGCGCCGAGATGAAAGCGGCCGGGACGTGCGCCGGGCAGACGGCCTCGCACTCGTAGTAGTTCGAGCAGTTGCCGAAGCCCTCTTCATCCATCTGGCGGACCATGGCCAGCACGCGGCGATTCTTCTCAGGCTTGCCCTGCGGCAGGAGATTGAGGTGATTCACCTTCGCGCTTACGAAGAGCATGGCCGAGCTGTTCGGGCAGGCGGCTACGCAGGCGCCACAGCCGATGCATGCCGCGGCATCCATTGCCGCATCGGCGATCGGCTTCGGAATCGGCACCGAATTCGCATCCGGCGCGGAGCCGGCGCGTTCGGAGATGAAACCTCCCGCCTGGATGATGCGGTCGAATGCGCCGCGATCGACGACGAGATCTTTCTTTACAGCGAATGAGCCCGCGCGGAACGGCTCGATCGTGATCGTTTCGCCGTCCTTGAACTTGCGCATGTAGAGCTGGCAGGTGGTGCCCACTCCGCGATCCTTGCCATGTGGCACGCCATTGATGGTGAGGCTGCACATGCCGCAGATGCCTTCGCGGCAGTCGTGGTCGAAGCCGATCGGCTCCTTGCCCTCCGCCTCGAGAGTATCGTTGACGATATCGAGCATCTCGAGGAACGAGGCATCAGCCGGAATATTCTTCGCCTCGTAGGAAACGAAGTCCCCTCGGGTGCCTGCGTCCTTCTGACGCCAAACTTTAAGATGGAAATTCATAGCGGATTCGATGGGCGTCTTACTTATAGCTGCGGGTGGCGGGTTTCACGGTCTCGTAAACGAGAGGCTCCTTGACGACGGTCGCCTTGTTGCCGGCGCCTTCATATTTCCAGGCGGCGACGTGCATGTAGTCCTCGTCGTGGCGCAGGGCCTCGCCATCCGGCGTTTGATGTTCGCTGCGGAAGTGGCCGCCGCAGGATTCCTCGCGGGTGAGGGCATCCAGACACATGAGCTCGCCAAACTCGAGGAAGTCGGCCACGCGACCGGCTTTTTCGAGAGACTGGTTGAGCTCTGCGCCGCTGCCCGGCACGGAGACTGTCTTCCAGAACTCCTCGCGGAGCTGCGGAATGCGCTCGAGGGCCTCGGTGAGGCCGGCCTTGTCGCGAGCCATGCCGCATTTGTCCCAGAGAAGGAGGCCGAGTTCGCGGTGGAAGGAATCCACCGAGCGGTTGCCCTTGATATTGAGAAGGCGCTGTGTGCGCTCCATGACCTCGCGGCGGGTTTCCTCGAAGGCAGGATGCTTCGGATCGACCTTCTTGCCGAACTGGGTGCTGAGGTAGTCGCCGATCGTGTAGGGGATGACGAAGTAGCCATCCGCGAGTCCCTGCATAAGGGCGGAGGCGCCGAGCCGGTTCGCGCCATGGTCGGAGAAGTTCGCCTCGCCGAGCACGTGGAGGCCCGGAATGTTGCTCATGAGGTTGTAGTCCACCCAGAGACCGCCCATCGTATAGTGGACGGCGGGGTAGATGCGCATCGGGCGCTTGTAGGCGTCCTCGCCCGTGATGTTTTCGTACATCTCGAAGAGGTTGCCGTACTTTTCCTCGATCACCGGCTGGCTGAAGCGCTTGATCGCATCGGAGAAGTCGAGATAAACGCCGCGTCCGCCGGGGCCCACGCCACGGCCATCGTCACAGGCCTCCTTCGCAGCGCGCGAGGAGATGTCGCGAGGGGCGAGGTTTCCATAGCTCGGGTACTTGCGCTCGAGATAGTAGTCACGTGCATCCTCCGGAATATCGGAGGGGTTCTTCCCGCAGTCTTCCTTGCGCTTTGGCGCCCACACGCGGCCGTCATTGCGGAGGGACTCCGACATGAGGGTGAGCTTCGACTGGTAGTCGCCGCTCACCGGGATGCACGTCGGGTGGATCTGGGTGTAGCATGGGTTCGCAAAGAGTGCGCCGCGTTTGTGCGCACGATACGTCGCGGTGACGTTACAGCCCTTGGCGTTCGTCGAGAGATAGAAGACGTTGCCGTAGCCGCCGGTGCAGAGGAGCACGGCATCGCCGGCATGCGTGGTGATCTCGCCGGTGATCATGTCGCGAACGACGATGCCCTTGGCATGGCCATCCACCAGCACCAGGTCGAGCATCTCGGTGCGCGGGAACATCTTCACGGATCCACGAGCCACCTGTGCCTCGAGAGCCTGGTAGGCGCCGAGCAGGAGCTGCTGGCCGGTCTGGCCGCGAGCATAGAAGGTACGGGAGACCTGCGCGCCGCCAAAGGAGCGGTTCGCCAGCAGGCCGCCGTACTCGCGGGCGAAGGGCACGCCCTGCGCCACGCACTGGTCGATGATATTCGCGCTCACCTCGGCTAGGCGATACACGTTCGCCTCGCGGGCGCGGAAGTCACCGCCCTTGATCGTGTCGTAGAAGAGGCGGAAGGTGCTGTCGCCGTCGTTCTGGTAGTTCTTCGCGGCATTGATGCCGCCCTGCGCGGCAATCGAGTGCGCGCGGCGCGGGCTATCCTGGTAGCAGAAGCATTTGATGTTGAATCCCTGCTCGCCCAGCGTGGCCGCAGCGGCTGCGCCAGCCAGACCGCTGCCGACGATGATGATTTCGAACTTCCGCTTATTGTTCGGAGCGATGATCTTTGCGGTGTTCTTGAACGAGGTCCATTTTTTATCCAGCGGACCGGCGGGGATTTTCGAGTCGAGAGTCATGTTATTTCAACGCCTCCTTGCCAACGTGGAAGAAGAGGATGCTCACCGGGATCGATGTGTAGCCGACGAAGATGAGCCAAGCGAACGCGCGGCCGCCGATCTCGAAGACCCCGCGGAGGAATTTGTTCGATAGTCCGAGCGTCTGGAAGAGGCTGGGGATGCCGTGGCTGAGATGGAACGCCAGCAGGAACATCGAGAAAATGTAGAAGGCCGAGACCCACGGGACGCTGAAGCCCATGACGACCATCGCATAGACGTTGTGCACAGTCTCGCCGCTGTCGGTGTAGGTGTATTCCAGGCTCTTGAACGCCGGATTGATCGTGCACGCGGTGAAGTGCAGGATGTGGAAGATGATGAACGCGAGGAGAATCGAGCCGCTCGCGCGCATCGTGCGGGCGAATGCGGTGGACTGCACGTGCTTCTTCACGTGATACTTCTGCGGCCGAGCTCCATGATTTTCCTTCACGAGCACCAGGATGAAGCCGATGTGAAGCAGGAGGATCGTGAGCAGGCACAGACGAATGACCCACAGGAATGGCCCGAGACTCTGCAGATGCTTCGCGTAAGCATTGAGAATTTGCGGCCCGAAGTAGAAGGTCATATTACCTGCCAGGTGACCGGTGACGAAGAGAGCCAGAACGATGCCCGTGAGAGCGACGACGGTCTTTTTCCCAATCGAGGAAAAAAGCCAGACGAACACTGGACAGCGTCTGATAGCGGAAGTGGTGGAAACGCCCATAGAAGACGGAGCATTAGATAGGCTAATATCCCCTATGAGGCAATGGCAACGTGCCGCAATGAGCATGAAAATTGTGCCCGAGCAAGGTTCCACCGGGAGGGGGATCGGCGCGTGAAGGCGAAATCGAGAGACGCTGCCGAGGCCGAGGACGCCCTGCGAGGGCTCATCGAGCGCGTGACGTTTCATAACGAGGAGACCGGCTTTGCGGTCCTGCGCGTGGTTGTGCGCGGCCGGAGGGAATTGGTGACGGTGGTAGGCTCCCTGGCGTCGGCAAGCCCCGGCGAATGGATCATGGCCGAGGGGAGATGGACTCGGGATCGCGACCATGGGATGCAATTCCGCGCGGACCGACTCGAGACCCAGCCGCCCGACTCGCGCGAGGGCATCGAGAAGTACCTTGCCAGCGGGCTCATTCACGGGATCGGCCCGGTATACGCGAAGAAGCTCGTCGAGAAGTTTGGCGAACGAGTCTTCGACATCATCGAGAACGAATCAGCCCGGCTGCAGGAGATCCCGGGCATAGGGGCCGAGAGGCGTCGCGCGATCAAGCAGGCGTGGGCCGACCAGCGGGTGGTGCGCGAGATCATGGTCTTTCTGCATACGCATGGGGTCGGCACGAGCCGGGCCGTGAGGGTGTACAAGACCTACGGCGCCGAGGCGGTCGAGCGCATACGCACCGATCCCTATTGTTTGGCGAGGGACATTCACGGAATCGGATTTCAGTCAGCAGATCGCATCGCCGAGCGACTGGGCCTCGCCGGCGATTCCATCCTGCGGATCCGAGCGGGTCTCGCGCATGCGCTCGATGTCGCGATGGCGGAGGGGCATTGCGCACTGCCGTCCGACACGCTGGTGGAATCGGCCGCGAAGCTGCTGGACGTCGATCCGATGAAAGTGAAGGAGACGCTCTCCGCCGAGCTCGGCCGTGGCGAACTCGAGGAGGAATGCGGCCTCGTCTATCTTCCAAGTCTGCGCTGGGCCGAGCGTGTGATTGCAGAGCGGCTCGGCCGGCTCGCTGCACGAGGGGCGGCCGGATACCCGCCGATCGACGTCGATCGGGCGATCGCATGGGTGCAGGAGAGGACAGGCAAGGTACTCTCCGGCTCCCAGGTGTCTGCGCTCCGTCTGGCTCTGGATCGCAGCGTCGCGGTGATCACCGGCGGTCCCGGAGTCGGAAAGACGACGCTTCTGAATTCAGTGCTGAAAATCCTGCGAGCAAAGAACGTTCGTTGCATTCTCTGTGCGCCAACCGGTCGAGCAGCGAAGCGGCTGGCGGAATCAACCGGCGTCGAGGCAAAGACGATTCACAGACTGCTCGAACCTCTGCCGTCCGGCGGCTTCCGCCGGGACGAGACTGCGCCGCTGGAGGGCGATCTCTTCGTCATGGATGAGGTTTCGATGGTGGACGTCCCGCTTATGGCACGATTCCTCCGCGCACTGCCACCGTCGGGGAATGTGCTCCTCGTCGGCGATCCGGATCAACTCCCGAGCGTCGGGCCGGGGCTCGTGTTGCGCGACCTTATCGCCACGCTGCCATGTGCGCGCCTCGACGTCGTCTTTCGTCAGGAGGGTGGGAGCGCCATCGTATCCAGCGCGCACGCCATCAATGCCGGAGCGGTTCCTGCGGCCGTCGAAGGCGGAGACTTTCATTTCATCGATCGCGAGGAGCCCGCGGAAATCGCGTCAACTCTGCTGGAGCTGGCGCGTACGCGCATTCCGGCACGCTTCGGACTCGACCCACTTCGGGACATCCAGGTGCTCGCACCAATGAATCGCGGCATAGTCGGCGTCCGAAACTTGAACGCGAAGCTCCAGGCGGCGCTGAACCCTCCGCGGAGCGATGGCATGGAGGTGGAGCGCTTTGGCGTGACATTCCGTGCGGGAGACAAAGTCATCCAGACGCGCAACAACTACGACAAGGACGTCTTCAATGGCGACATCGGCCGGATCGAGCGAGTGACAGCGGAGGATCGCGAGGTGCGCGTGAGGTTCGACGATCGAGTGGTGTCCTATGAATTCGGCGAGCTGGACGAGATCGAGCCCGCCTTCGCGATCACAGTCCATAAGAGCCAGGGCTCCGAGTACCCATGTGTGATCGTGCCGCTGGCGATGGAGCAGTTCGTCCTCCTCCAGCGCAACCTGCTCTACACGGCTGTCACGCGCGGAAAGCGCCTCGTTGTCCTCGTTGGTCAAAAGCGGGCGCTCGCCGCGGCTGTCCGCAATCACGAGGTGAAGGCGCGATGTTCCGGGTTGTTGCGGAGACTGCATGAGACGCTTGACCTTGGGTGAAAGGATGACAGGCGGTTTGCTCACCAGTGCTCTCCCGCGCCTCGACGCAGATCACTTGGGGATCTGCGCGTTCTTGTGCACGAGCCAGAGGGTGTCGGTGTAATCCTTCTCCGTAATGAAGTGGGCGGAGCCATCCGCGAAGAGGTAATTCGATCCTCCGGCATAGATGTTTTTCCGGATAGCGTCCTTCTGATTTCCCTCCACGAAATCCATGTAAAAATTCGCGTGTCCCTGCTGGAGCGCGAGGAGGATGGTCTGGCTGGCATCGTCGAGCGCATTCATGCGTACGGAGACCGTCTCATCTTGATAGGCGCCGACATCATTGTAGCCATTCATGATGTAGCTCGTGTTGTTTGCACCGTTTGCGAGCGGATCCCGCTTTCTTGCGAGGTAATTCGCAGGATCCAGCGGATCGGCATACACTTTCGAAGTCGTGAGATATTCCTCGAGGAGTTTCGGCCATTTGTCGCGGCTTTCGACGCGCCCGGGGAGCGACATCTCATTGTCATTGGCATAGAGCTGTGCGCCTGCGCCAATCTGGTGGAGATTATTAAGCGAACTCGCGGCTTCCGCACGCAAGCGAACAGACGGAATGATCGCCAGTGCCAATGAGACCAGCACCGCGACGATCGCAATGACGATTAGAAGCTCGATGAGGGTAAATCCGCGGTTCCGGTTCATGGCGGGAGGGGCAGCGATTCCCAGAAAGTTTCCCTCCGCCCAACCGAGTGGTTTGTCAAACGAGGGAAGGTAATCCATCCCGTCCGAGCCAAACCATTACTCGCGAATCAGGCGAACTCATGAGATAGTTTGAGTGGACAGAGGACAAAATTCTCTTTGGTTATCGGAGGAAGCCATGAAGCCGAAATTGCATCGGATGGAAGTGGGAGGAGCCGGGGCAGGGGAGTTCAGCGAAGCCGACATCGAGCGGCGGGCGCGGGAGCTGGCCCGATCGGATGGACGAGCTCGACCCAGCGAGCAGGACATGGTGCAGGCGCGGGCCGAGTTGGACGGGATGCCGGCATTTCATGACCCGGCGGAGGAAGTGGCCGAGAGCGATCGTGGGGATGCGGGCTCGCCCGTGGGCTCGATCGGTCGGCGGGTGGATCGCGTGGAGTTGGAGGATGAGGAAAACCTCGCGGCGCGGCTTGTGGAAGAGGGCATCGACGAGGCGGATCATGAAAGCCGCTTCCTATCGAACGAAACCTAAACCCATTCTTAGAAAACAATGAACAATCATACCAATGGATTGGAGGAGCTGGATCTCGCCATCCCAGACATGCATACGACTGCCGATGAATCCCAAGTGGGAGGCGTCCTTAATGGCCTTCCGGGAGTGGGGGCGGTGCGCTTGGTCTCGCGCGGAGCGTTGGTTCATTACCGACCGCAGACAATTTCGCATGAGCAAATCTGTGGGGCATTGCACAAGGCTGGATTTCGAGCGACCACGTTTCAGGATTCCGCCACCGGCACCACCGGAGCCACCTCGGCCTGAAAACGCCGCTGGCGCAGGGCCGGGAGCGAGAGGAGCGACGATTTGATATATATATTTGGACGACTCCCAGGGAGTTGGCCGAGTGTGAGTAACAACCGAGGAGGAATTATGACCATCATTGCAACCAGAGAATGTTTTCTCGATGAGTTGCGCATGTGGTGCGACTCGCAGATGCGTCTGGCGGCGCTCCTTCCGCGCGTGGCCAATGCACTGGCCGAGCCGGAAATCGCCGCATGGCTCGCCAGAGAGCACGCAGCCATGCAGGCGGATCTTAGGATCGCCGAGACATTATTTGTGAGGCTTGGGGTGCCGGCCGGCGAATGTCGATGTGCAGGCATGGAGGGTATCGTCCACGAGATCATCCAATTGCTGCACGCCGAGAGCGGGATGTACCCGTCCGACTGCGATCATTTGCTGCTCGCGGGAGTACGGAAGGCCTTCATGTATCAGATCGCCGCACTCGATGGGCTGCTGCTGGAGACCGATATGCTCGAGAGCCCCGATCTGCATGCAGTCATCCAGCGCTGCCGCGACCACGCCGAGGATGCCTGTGAGTACCTCGTCGAGGAAGCCCGCCGACTGGTATTGGTTTGAGGCTTGGAAAGCGTCGATTCCACACATGGGTGGTGGTTCGCATTTGGCGAGGCACAGACCCAGGACTTCCGCCCTATTTGCACATTTGGAGGCGGCCGGAATCTCGCGGGACGCGAAGTATGGAAAACAACTTCGTATGAAAAATCCTCTTCTCCTCCGTTCGGGAATCGTCGTTATCGCAATGGCCGTCGCGACCGCAGTCGCGGCTGGGCAGAAATCCGGCGTCTCGTCAGCTGACGAGAAGTTTGCAAAGTCCGCCGCAATCGGCGGCATGCTCGAAGTGAAGCTCGGCGAGGTGGCCGAAAAGAATGCTTCCTCGAAGGCGGTGAAGGACTTCGGCTCGACGATGGTCACCGACCACACCAAGCTCAACGATGAGTTGAAGGCCCTGGCTGCGAAGCAGGGAATCACGCTGCCCGCTGAACTCGATTCCGCCCACCAGGCCCTGGTGGATAAGCTCTCAAAATTGAGCGGGGCTGCATTCGATAAAGCCTACATCACCGATATGGTGAAGGATCACCAGAAGGATCTCGCCGAGTTCAAGGCAGAGGCCGCAAAAACGAAGGATGTCGAACTCAAGGCTTTGGTTGAGAAGGGAGCTTCGGTTATCGCCATGCACCTCGAGCATGCCAAAGCGGCAGAAGCCAACCTCAATAAATAATTGAAGCCAGCCAGCCGGGCGCAAGTTCGCCGATGGCAGCTTGCGCCGGGAAAAAAGGAATGGCGGGAGGATTGAGGTTTGTCTTTCCGTTCAAATGGTCGCCGGATTCCGCAGCTTTATGAGCGGATCGGCGGCCCTTCGGTGACCGAGAAACGATCCTGTTTACGGATGGATGTTTTAATCGTGGAAGATCATGGGGACACCGCCGCAGCGATGTCCATGGCGCTCAGGAGTATGGGGCATCGGACGCGCATCGCCACGAGCATCGCGGAGGCGCTCGAGTTACTCCTCAATCAGAAGATCGACCTCATCATCAGTGATGTGGGTCTTCCGGACGGCAGTGGGCTCTCATTTATTAATGGAGTGCGCGCCTTCTGTGATGCTCCGGCCATTGCTGTCACGGGATTCGCATCATCCGAAGATGCTGAATGTCTGATGGCAGCGGGATTCAACAAGCATCTTCCGAAGCCATTCGACCTTCCCGAGCTGGAAGCCGCGATTCGCGACGTCGCCTCCGACACGTCGAATGGCGACACGCAGCGGTCGAAATAGCGATTTGGGGAAGCATTGCATGCTGGCCTGGATCTCGCCCTCTGCGGTGCATGGATTCCAAGGCGAAAATGGAGCATACTGGCGGTGTAGCCCGCAGCATTCTTCCATATTTTTATACGGAAGGGTGGCGCCTTGCCGGCGGCGATGAAGGCCTGACCCGAAAATTCGAGGAAGGCGGGCAAGGCCCCGCCTGAAATGTGGATGAAAGGCGGAACGTATTGTTCCCAACGCGTTTGGTTCATAATCCCCGTGCGTGGCGCGGGATGACCTTCACGAAAGCGCGTTAGGGGCTATAAAGGCCGGAGACATCTGGGTTCACATTCCCATTTTCATCCCGCAGGAAGCCCCGCGGGCGGGCAGGCGAATCTAACCTGAAGATTCGAAACCCCGAGGCGCTGTGCCTCTGCGTCCCAGCGAAAGAACCTTGCCGGTCGAGTGCAGAAGTCCCGCTGAATCCGGGATAAAAACGATCGCGCCGGCTCCCCTTTCAGGGAGCCGGCGCGTTGCCGTCGCGGAGAGGATGATGCGACGATGGGTTAGGCGTGCGACGCGGCCATGGAGGCATCTTCGTTTACGTGGGACTCGGCGATTTCGGTGAGTTTCTCATTCGCCGCGGATTCCTCCTGAAGCGTGGCTTGCAGCAGGTCGGCTGCGGATTGATCTCCGAGGCGCATGGCAAGCGCTCTGGCCGTGCCATAGCCGGCCATCTCATAATGCTCGACGCGCTGGGCGGCGCCGATCAGGCCGACATCGCGTACATCGGGATTTCCATCGGCACGGATGTAACTTTCGCCTTCCTTTATCAGACCGCGCATGGCATCGCAGGTTTCACCAGTCGGCTTCTCGCCGAGCGTGTCGAAGATCTGCTCCAGGCGCCACGCATGGCTGCGGGTTTCATCGAGGTGCATCTCGAAGGCGCTCTTGAGATCCGGGGCCGTCGCGGCATCTGCCATCTTGGGCAATGCCTCGATCAGCTGGCTTTCGGCGCTATAGAGATCGCGCAGTTCGTTGATATAGAGGTCGCGTAATGTTTCGAATGTAGGTGAGAAAAGAGCCATAGGTCAGTATTTGGGTTCAAAAAGGGTTCGCCGCTCCGGAATGCGGGGCGCGTCGGTAGCTTCCATGAACGGCCCATCGGGTTCGCTCATTGCGCCCGTCCAATCTGCTAACGCCAGCCGAACCTTGGTCGATGCTTAGACTGCCCATCTATTCGATCGCCGCCACACGGGCGATTTGCGAGACCATGAATCCCGCCCTCGCAGCTCGACTCCAGGCGATCATCGACAGCGCGCCGGCCGATGCGAACGAAGGCACCCGCATGCCCATCGGGCTGCCGATGGAGGACATCGACATCGTTCTCCGGCATATCGACCGGCTCATTACCAATCGCGGAGAGGATCATCGGGTGGCCGGGATGACAATGGGCGGACTCCATCGAGAATGGAATGGTGAACCGCCAGAATCCACACGCGGAGAATCGCTCCTCGTCGGGTTGAAATCCCACGAGAGCGGGACCAAGTTTTAACAGGAGGTACAGCAATGCAACCCCAGAAAATCGTTCTTATTCCCCCGACTCACGAACAGTCGACGCCCAGCTTCCACGTCACCGATGAGCTGCTGGAGCCATTCATGGAATATCTCGACGGACACGGCATTCATATCATGGGCCAGCCCCCCGAACCACTCGGTCCCATGGGCCCCCAAGGATGCGAGCTCGACGAGATCGAGATCGAGGAGGGGACATCCATGTCCCAGCTCGAGATGCTGATGAATGACTTTCTCGCCGAGCGCCATCTGGCGAATGTCGGTTAACTTCGACTACTCTCGAGGGTCGAGCGTCACACGAGCCCGAGGCTGGATCGGCACGTGGACGAGAGGATCTGGCGAGACGTCGTTTCCGCGCGAAAGGATCATCGCTGCCTCGGACCATGTCGCGATGCCGTGTCGCTGCTCGAGCGTGACCGGGATGCGCAGCTGCATCCAGCCGCGCCGGGCATAGAACGGGACGAGCGCTGGTAGGCAAAAAAGGATCCCGAAGCGGAAGGCCAATCGTTCAAAGATGAAGCTCTCAGCTTCGTCCAACAGGCGGGTTGCATGACCTTTGCCCATCTCGTCGCGCTTGGTGAACAGCCATCCAATCGCGCCGACGTATTCCGGGCGGCCGTCGAGCAGGATGAGGTATTCCGTGAGCGCCACGTGGCTCACGAGTTCATCGCTCGAGCTTAGGAAAAATCTCCAGTGAACCGTCGCCTTCCGAAGATCGCCAGAAACCGCTGCTGGGTCGAAATAAGTGCGGCTCCATTCTTCGACGAAATGCTGGTGGCGGGGAGATAGGATGTCACTGCGGGTAATTTCGATCTCGAAAGGCATGGAGTGGAAGCTGCTTGAAACGAGTTCGCGGAATCATTCGTCCAGCGGCGCGGCGGGAACTCGGTGAGTTTGGGGTGGAAGGATGTGTGTGACCGCGCAACGGGCCATGTCCTCGTCTAACTCCTCCTCTTTCTCATCACGAATTTCCGGGGATCTCGCTCCGATCGGCCAGATGTGAAATCCTCCAGTCGAACGCGAGATATGCCACGTTCCCCAGATGCCTTTGCCCTCGCGAAATCCAAAATAAAACACCGAATGGCTGCCCAGATACGTTTTCGTCCATGAGCATTCCATGGAGACTTCGGAGTATTCCCCATCGATGAAGAATTCCCCGATATTATCCCAGCCCTCGCCGGAGATGTGGCTGCTTCGAAATTCCAGAATCAAATCCGTCAAGTAGCGCTGTGGGCGGCCTGAGTACACGTAAAATCCCGTCCATTCGCCGGAGGGAAATTGAGATGCATTGCTCATTCGTCGAGGACTCGGATGCGGGAAGATTTACTGGCTTGTTCTGAAAGGCTAGCTCTGACCCCGTCTCGACGAAAGAGCCTCATTTCGTCCCCGATCTTAGAATCAGGGTTCCGGGGATGAACTTGGAGGCAGGCTTGCCATCGCGGTGTCGCGGAGAGCGCCTTCCGGGAATTGGCTTACCCACGCTGCAGCATCGGCGGGAGATTGCTGTGCCCAGCGCTGGACGATCGAGACAATGGTATTGGCTTGCAGTCGCCCCGGCGGGAGTTCCTTCACCGCAAGGTTGGCGGCCGCGGCGGGATCCTGCTCGCTCCAGACGGTGGCGATGCCGGCGAGGACGGTCGCGCGCAAGGCTTCGCCGGAAATCTGGCGTGCCCAGTCCGCCGCCGCGGCGGGTTCCTGCATCGCCCATTCGCTTGCGGCGCGCGGCAGAATTGCGTCCCGCGTGGAAGTTGAGAGCGAGCAAGCGATCTCGATGGCGAGGAGCGGAGCGCTACGCACGGCCTCGCCGGCAATGTCTGTCAACGCGAGCGTGCGCTCAGCTTCATCGCGGAGGCTTTTGGCCCATTGCGCGGCTGCGGCGGGATCGCTGTCGCCCCAGGCAAGAGCGGCGGTTTCAAGAACGAAGCGGCGATTGGCGCCGGGCGGCAAAACAGCCGCCCAATCGGCGGCGGCGCGGGGCGCGCTTTGGGCCCAAAGTCGAATCCGATCCTTGTCGGCCTCCGACCATGCGGATTCTTCATTGGCGCTCGCCTTGGGTGGGGTGGAGGAAACGGATCGCGCGTGGATTTCGAGGGATGACGAGGACCTCCCCGCGAGACGGGCTAGGGAGTGTGCATGGTCAGAGGACTTCTGCGAGGGAATTATGGCGGGCTGGCGCCCTTCGTTCGAAAGGAAAGTGCCGATCCCGCCCGCCACGAGCACTCCCGCCGCAGCCAGGAGCCATGCGCGCGAGGCGGGGAGCGACGCGCACTGCTGGCGACTGGTGGCGAGGGGAGGCATGTGGGGATGTGAATCAGGGATTCACGATGACGTTGTCGATCGTGGTCGTGCAGAGAACAGCGTTTACGTGGCTGCAGACCAGGAGGCCGATATAGACGGTGGAAGACATGGAGATCGTCACCGAGCCGACCGAGGTCCAGTTTACGCCATCGGCGGAACGGTACGAGGTGAAGGTGTCTCCGGACCGGACCAGGCGGACCCAGTAGGGGGCGGACACTCCCGACACAGCCACGCCAGAGGTGGAGCCGCCCGTGGTGGTGCGGCGGAGGAATTCCAGACCATTGGCAGCAGTGAGGTTGGTCATCGCCTGGGTTGAATTGGCGTTGAGCGATTCACGGATCATGACGCCGCCTTTTGCTGCGTTGTTGGTGTTTTGCAGAGTCACGACTCGGGCTGTGATGTCACAGTCGCCCGTGGCGGTCTGATAGACGTAGCGGAAGGCATCGGAGCTTCCCCAGATATCCGCGCCGGCTCCAGTGAGTGTGAAGACGCCGCTCGGACTGCGACTTGCGCTGCCGACCGCGCCTGTGGACCCGATATCGGAAGTCGCCCACGGGCTCGGCAGGGCCACTGGCATTCCGCTTGCCTCGCCGGAGTTCGCGCTCGTACCGCCGGTGTTGGTTGCGGTGACGACGTAGTAATATGTCGTGCCATTGGTGAGACCCGTGTCGGTGTAGCTCGTTCCGGAGAGACCACTGGCCACAGTGGCATAGCCGCTGCCGCTCGTGGTGGAACGCAGGACGTTGTAAGTGGCCGCGCCGGTGGAGGAGTTCCACAGGAGCGAGACCTGCGCATTATCCGCCGTGGCAGTGAGTCCCGTGGGAGCATCGGGAGCGGTAATGGCGTTTACCTGCGAGCTATTCGCGCTGGAGCCCGAGCCATTCGAGGCGGCGATGGCGTAATAGTAGGTCGTGCCATTGGTGAGACCAGTGTCTGTGTAGCTCGTCCCGGTGATGCCGCTGGCAATGGTCGTGTAGGTGCCATTGGGGATCGTCGCGCGCAGGATGTCGTAACCAGTCGCTCCGGTGGAAGCCGTCCAGCTAAGAGCGACCTGACCGTTGCCCGCAGTGGCGGTCACATTGCCGGGAGCATCAGGAGCGGTGATTGCGTTCACCTGCGAGCTATTCGTGCTGGAACCGGAACTATTCGCCGCAGTCACCGCATAGTAGTAGGTCGTGCCGCTGGACAGGCCGGTATCGGTGTAGCTCGTGCCAGTGATGCCGGTAGCGACAGTGGTGTAACTGCCATTGGCACTCGTTGCGCGAAGCACGCTATAGCTGTCCGCGCTGGGCGATGCATTCCATGCCAGCGAGATCTGGCCAGTGCCTCCAGTGGCGGAGAGGCCGGTTGGCGCTGCGGGACCTGTCGCAGTAGTCGCTTCGGCGGAGTTTGCACCGTCACCCGAGGCATTCGCCGGCGTGACCACGTAATAGTAGGTCGTGGCGTCGGAAAGGCCGGTATCGGTGTAGCTTGTGCCGGTGAGGCCGCTGGCGACGACGGTGTAAGCACCGCCGCTGCTCGCAGCGCGTCTCACGGTATAGCTCGTCGCGCCAGTGGTGGAGTTCCATGCAAGGGCGATCTGGCCGGAGCCGCCGGTGGCTGTGAGGCCAGTGGTCTGGATCGGCGCGGCGAGCGCGGCTATGGTTGCGGCGTCGAGGGCGCCGGCGGAGATGCGGAAGTCATCCGCGCGACCACTGAGATATGGATCATTGTATTGGGAGCGACCGATCCAGTTTTGAGTGGTCGAGCCGAGGTCCGAAGGACGCAGGGTCATGGCCGTATTTTGGGCGACCTGCTGGCCATCAATGTAGAGCGTGCCAGTCGATCCGGAGAGGGTGACCGCGATGTGATGCCAGATTCCGATTGTCAGCGCGGAAGGCGCGTCAATCTTCTGTTCACCCCCGCTGCCATTCGTTGTAATCGCGAAGCGGGGAGTACCCGTCGCGCCGTTTTTCGGCGTGAGGAACATATAGACAGAGGTGCCGCTGCCGAAATCGAATACGCGTTGCCAGTTGCTGCTCCCGTTCCAATAAACCCAGGCGGCGACTGTGAAGTCATGCAGGTTGGACACGACGCCACTGGGCAGGCTCACATATTGATTCGTGCCATTGAGTGCGAGCGCATTGCCGATTTTGCCGCCGATCCAGGCCGGGCTATTGATGAGAGTGCCGGTGTTGCTGTTGCCGGTTGCATCCGCCGCAGTCGCGCCGCTAGTTTCATCGAGCTTGAGCCAGCTCATGGCGGCTGCAGATGCAGTCGTGGTAGCACTCGCGGAACTCTGGCTTTGTTGGCCGGAGCTATTATTGGCCGCTACGGCATAGTAGTAGGTCCAGCCGGCTTGTGCGGTCGTATCGGTATAGCTGGTACTGGTGACGCCGCTTGCGATGGTCGTGAAAGGTCCATTGGGGCTTGTCGACCGCAGGACTGTGTAGCTCGAGGCCCCCGTCGAGGGATTCCAGGAAAGTGCCACTTGTCCGTTAGTCGATGTGGCTGTCAATCCAGTCGGTGCGGCTAGTGGCGAAGTCAGCGTGACAGAGAGTGTTCCATTGCTTGCACTTAGCGTGGCCCCATAGCCGGACGGCATTGTACCGACGGTGAAATTGCTGGCGCTGATGCCGCTTGCACCGGTGATGATTGGATAGGTGCCCGCGCCGGCGAAGCTCCCCAGCGCGTTCAGATTGATCGTCGTCGTTCCTGTCGCGGAAAAGCTGCCGCTCACCGCGATCTTGTCCGAGGTCGACGTGTCCGCGAGATCGAGATTCATCACCGCGCCACCGCCGAGCGAAAGCCCCCCGGAAAGCGCGAGGGTGCCTGCTCCATTGCTACCCGGAGCAATCGCGCCGCCGCTGGCCACGGTCGTTGTATTAGACACAGTTCCCGTGCCGCCAAGCGTGCCCCCGCTGTTAATAGTCACCGCGCCGCCTCCGCCCAGTGAGCCGGTGACATTGAGCGTGCCTCCATTGATCGTCGTCGACCCGGCGTAGGTATTCACGGCCGAAAGGGTGAGTACGCCGGTGCCAGCCTTGGTGAGACTGCCCAAGCCACTGATCGCGCCGGAGTAGGTTGTCGCCGCGTTATTCGCTCCCACCGTGAGCGCAATCGCATCGGTGCCATAGGCGTGATTCACCTCGTCATAGCCAGTCAATACCAATGGCCCGCTGCCACTGATGGCGCCGAGTGTCGCTGAGCCAAGGCCTGTCTTGAAGACGACGGGACTGGTACCAAACCTTAGGTTGCTTCCTGGAACCGCGGATGTTGCAACGGTGGCATTTTGAAGGGCCGTAGTGCCGTTGACGCCGAGGTAAACACCGCCCTCGCTTGTGGTGGTGTTCTCGTTGATCGTGAGCGTTCCCGAGTAGGTGTTGGCGGTATTCGAGAAAGCGACGAAGGACGTGTTGTAGTTATGGCCCGTGTTGATTCGCGAGTGTTGGACCGTCAGCGCACCGGAGCCGCTCACCACACCATCC
>Ga0207702_10000502_pt1 | contig 44076 bp, 39 predicted proteins | sample KBSCornC62_FD_184302 | JGI IMG/M metagenome (GOLD analysis project Ga0207702, IMG submission 184302) | Corn rhizosphere microbial communities from Kellogg Biological Station, Michigan, USA - KBS Corn C6-2 (SPAdes) (version 2) | ecosystem: Host-associated > Plants > Roots > Rhizosphere > Soil ... | reverse complement strand
GCCCGTCCGGGCAAGGTAACGCAGGGCATCGAGAACATCGCGCAGATCCGTCGTCGGCTTACGCCCCAGCTTCGGCACCGGCGGCAGAAATGGCTGGATGAACCCCCACTCCTCGTCGGTCAGGTCAGTCGGATAACGCTTCGATCGCTTCTCAAATCCTGCCATTCGGCCACGGCTCGCTCGGGTCCACATCCCAAGCTTGAATCACACCGCGACCAGCCCTTCAACACATTCTCAAACGGTCTCTAACAGGTTCCGGGATCATGTTTGAGAGGTCGGTAAGGACGATAACAAACCGTTGCCATTCGGTTCTTCCTAACCGAGCCAGGCGCATCTTCGATTCCGCAGCCAACCCCATGTTCCCTTCGGGCGCTGCGATACTTTTTTGTTCCAGTGGGCGTCGGCTTCAGACCCGGCGCCCATTTTCATGCCTTGCCAATGTCTCCTCTGCATCCGCACCTAGCCGGAGCTCATCAAGCCGTTTCGCGATCCTCTTCCACGTGGCGACGCCTTCTTCGTCACCGGCAAGCGCCAGGGTACCGATCCGCTCGGCCACAACCGCGGGCGCATGCTTGCTATGCACGCGCTCAATATGAAGCGCGCACGCCCATAGCTCGCGGTCACTCGGCATGTATGGTCGCCAACGCTGCTTTCATCGCGAGCGGCCGGTTGGAAGGGATATCCTCAGTATTGGCTCATCCATGGCTCACCACTCCAGCAATTGGTGCCGAGTTATTCATATGTGCCTTAACGCTCAGAATAGGAAAGGCCGTCAATCGGTGCACAGGGCGGTCGCCGATAATGTAATGATCATACCGTGAACGGCAAATGCCGTCCTTTGCTTCTCCGCAAATCGCACGTGGTACACGAGATCTGCCTGAAAGTCCCTGTGGCAGAAAAGGGCTTCATTTGTAGGAACAAAAGGGGAACATTGTGACAATGATGGAGTCGCTTATGATTGTCGTTGATGGAACATTGCTCATTGGCTTGGCGGCGCTTCTGACAAGCCTTTCAGCCTTGATATGGTCGATTCGCAGAAAGGCGTGAGGTCTGGTTATGAGGACCGCTAACTTCTGCTGCGAGCGCTAGAGTCTTGGCCGGCATTGACACGGCCACGCAATACTGTGCCAATGCTTGCCCGGGAGGGCGGATCACATGGCAGCGAAAAGGAGAATGATGAGGAGGCTCGTAGCCGCAATTGCCTTGGCGATGGCGGCCGCGAATGGTCTCGCGCCATCCGCCACTGCGCGAAGCTATTATCATCGTTCTCAAGCTGAAAGCTCCTACGAGTATTATACCGCCAAGAGCGGCCATCGGGTCCATCGACCCGTCAAGGCTGATCGGCCGCCCGTTGGCGCGAGCGCGCGGTGTCGCGACGGGTCATACAGTTTTAGCGAAAGCCGACGCGGGACATGTTCGTGGCATGGCGGCGTGGCGAGTTGGCTTTGATCCGATTTGCCAATGCGGACCAATCGCTGGCGAATTGAACCGCATGTGAGAACGGGCTAGCCTCATCTTCCTAGTGGGAGAAGGTATATGAATCGGCTTTTGCTCAGCATTGCTGCGATGGCGCTGTCATCGCTTACGGTCGCTCCAGCGGCGGCCCGGAACTATGATTGCACCAAAGCGGGCAACGCCAACAAGGCAGTGTGCAAGGCCGCTGCTGCGTCAGCGTCGACGCCTGCGGCCGCGCCGGCTGCAAAGCCAGCATCGGCGACCCGGAACTATGATTGTTCTAAACCTGGCAATGCCAACAAGTCGGTTTGCAAAGCAGCTGCGTCAACCGTAGCCCCGGCCCCAGCAACCAAAGCCGCGCCAGCTCCTCGCAATTACGATTGCTCGAAACCCGGCAACGCCAACAAAGCCGTCTGTAAGGCAGCAGCGTCCGCTGCGGCACCCAGCCCGGCTCCCTCAGCCAAGCCCACCCGAAACTATGATTGCTCCAAGGCCGGAAATGCCAACAAAGCGGTTTGCAAGGGCACCGCAACTACTAGCACGGCGAGCACACAACCGAGCAGCGCTCCAAGCCAGCCATCAGCGCGTCCGGCCACTCCGATTGCGACCAGAAAGCCCGCAGCTGGCTCACCTACGGCGAAATGTAAGGACGGCACGGTCAGCTACAGTGCAACCCATTCGGGAACCTGCTCGCACCATGGCGGTGTAGCGAACTGGTATTAAAAGGTGAGTGGCCGGCTACAACCGGCTCCATCTTCGCATAAAGATTAGCTGACAGGTTTTGCGCCAGGGGTTCCGCACTTCGCAAAGCGGCCCTTGGCGTCCTTGCAGCGTTGCGGCTTCTTGACCTCAGCGCATTTGGCAAACTTGCCTTTGGCATCACGGCAAGGCGCCTTCGCATCGAGAGGTGCCGCTGCCCCAATAACCAACAAAACCGGCAGGATTGCGGTACCGATCGTCCGAATGAGCATTGCCTATCTCCCTTGATGGTTCCACGATCGTAAATTGAACAAACTATCATGGGAAGCGCGCGATGCCGGTCGCCAAATGGGAGCTTTGGACGCTGGCAATGACCCTCCTCCAAACACATGGCAACAATGCCGAGGCCGTCGCTGCGGCCAGCCTGGCAGACGCCGAGCAAGACGGGCACTTAGGCAACACAGTCGTATGGGAAGAGGTGCTGAAATTGTTGCCTGAGGTCAGGTCGGATTTGGCCAAGCGGGAATAGAAGCACCCATGTTACCTGACTCCTGTCAGGTCATCTCCTTGGAGATAGCTTTCGCCGATCCCGCCAGCAGCGCATCCAGTAGAAATGCTCCAGCACCTCCGGGACACGATCGTCGATCCCCTTGCGATGGAAATGATACCAGACCGGCACCGCATCGTACGGCGCCGAATTTGGGCGGGTCCGACACGATAGCCGAAGCGTTGTGCGGTTTGAGTGCATGAGGGTGCGAAGCTTCCGATTGAGATGATCCCGGTCGTCCACATCACGCCGCTGCCGTTAGACAAGGGACGGCAAGGAACTCGAACGGCACCCGCAGGCCAGCGGCAAGCCGATCGACTTCGGAATCGGTTGCCAAGCCCATATCGGCCTCCAGCTCCCATAGGCGCTCCAACCCTATGCCGGATCGAGCGAAGCCTCAAAAACTTCGATCGGAAAGACGTAACTCCGCGAGCTTTGTTTGAGACTTTGCGCGGGTCCGATCGGCTCTCGTGAATCCCCGCTTCACCAAGATGGCGTTAATGAAAGCTTACGCCATTTCTTTCTGATCCAGTGAAGATTCGCCGGCCAAAGAGGTCATTGCGGCGCTAGACCGCAACGAACATGGGTCGCCTTCAGCCACGTCAGCGGAGAGGGCATTTTTTGGAATATGATTACGCCTCGCAGCTGATGAATCAGCTGTTGTGGAATAGTATGCTCATTGCCGCGCCAATGCTTTTGACGGCATTGGTCGTGGGGCTCATCATCAGCATCGTTCAGGTTGCTACGCAGCTTCAGGAAATGACCCTGAGCTATGTGCCGAAGCTCGTCGCTTCCGGAGCCGTGCTGGTTCTGCTCGGGCCCTGGATGCTGCATCGTCTCACGCAATTCGCGATCGAGTTGATCGCCACTATCCCCGATCTTGGCTGATCCATTCGCCATCTGGGCCGCATCATGCCTGCTGCTGGGGCTGCGCCTCGTGCCGCTGTTCAGTTTCGCGCCCCCGTTCACGCTCGTGACCATGCCACGGATGATCAGGATGATGTTCGGACTGGGCCTGTCCGCGCTACTGATTTCCGCACATCCGGAGGCGCGACTGCCGGATCTGCACGCGGCGACCCTGCTCCAATCGGCAGCGCGCGAGCTGATGCTCGGAATCATGTTCGTGCTGGTGATGCAGATCCCATTTGCCGCGCTCTACATGATCGGGCGCACGATCGATATTCAAGCCGGGTACGGACTGGCGGTGGTGATCGATCCTGCCACGCGCGCGCAGATGCCGCTCGTCGGGACTTTCCTCGCGCTACTGGGCGGATCGGCCTTTTTTGCGCTTGATGGCCATCTGTCGCTGCTGAAGCTGCTCTCCGCGTCGCTCGAGGCGATACCGCTCGGCCAATGGACAATGCCGACCTCGCTTGCACCACTGGAACAGTTCATGTCCGTGATATTCCTCATGGGCTTCGGCCTGGGTGGAACGGCGGTGCTTGCCCTCTTCCTCACCGATCTCGTCATCGCCCTGCTGTCGCGGACGGTTCCTCAGATGAACGTCCTCATGCTCGGCTTTCAGGTAAAGTCGCTGGTGCTGTTAACGGTGCTGCCGCTTTCGCTCGGCGCCGGGGGTGCATTGCTCATGCGGATCGTGATGTTCAGCCTCGATCAAATGCCCCGGATGATCTGAGCAATGGACAATAGCGAACAGGACCGGTCGGAACAGGCCACGCCCTTCAAGCTGATGCGCGCCCGCCGCAAGGGCAGCGTCGCGCGCGGGCTCGACCTTGGGTTCATGGTGAGCCTTGCCGCGGCGCTCGGGTTTTTCTGGGTCGGCGGTGCCGACATGGGGCACGGCATTGCCGAAATATCGCGTTCGGCGCTGGTCACTGGACCACAGCTTGCCGACAGCAATGATTCCACGCTTGCGTTCGCGTCAGGCCTCTTTGGTGCGATCCTCAAACCTATCCTTACGTTTGCAGGCATCGTCTTTTTGGCCAGTCTGCTGTTCGAGCTTCTTCAGACCGGTGTGGTCTTTTCAAGCGAGCCGCTCAAACCCGATTTCAGCCGCCTCAATCCTGCCCAAGGACTGAAGCGGTTGTTTACGATCCGTCTGCTCATCGAGACCTTCAAGAATGTGCTCAAGCTCGGCGTCTACGGATTGGTCGGCTGGTTGGTCGTCGACGGGGCCCTGCATCAAGAGGCGGGCGCTTCGAAAGACGCCGTTCAATTGCTGGCCGCCATGGGCCATTCGGCATTCCGGCTGCTCGCCATATTTGCATTGCTGGCGCTCATTTTCGCGACGCTCGATCAGCTCATCGTCCGGCGCGACTTCCAAAAAAAGATGCGGATGAGCCGCCGCGAACTCAAGCGCGAGCATCGCGAACGCGAGGGCGAGCCCAGGCTCAAGCAGAAGCGCAAGCAGCTCCACGGCGAATTCGTCAAGCAGAGCCAGGGACTGCGCAATATCAAGGGTGCCGACATGTTGATCGTCAATCCCAGCCATGTCGCGGTGGCGCTCCGCTACGACGCCAAGAAGATGCTGGCACCGGTAGCGGTAGCTGTCGGCATCGACCGCGTCGCCCAGAGGTACAAAAGATTGGCGCTGCTCTATGGCGTACCGCTCATCGAAGATCCACCGCTCGCACGTGCACTGCTGCGCGCCTGCAGGCTCAACGACCCCATTCCCGAAGCCTGTTTTGCAGGCGTGGCGCGCCATTACAATCGATTGGGCGCCGCACGTGCTGCCGCCAACAATCTTTCCCTTGAACCGTCGTCTCCGGACGGCGTCGAACCATCGTCAGAGCAGGATAGATGCTAAAAAACTTCTTCGGTAAAAATCAGGATCTCATTCTCGTCGGCGGGGTCATTTCGATCCTGCTCGTCCTGTTCGCGCCGATACCGCCGCTGCTGCTCGACTTGTTGATCATCCTCAACTTCGCGCTTGGGCTGACCATCCTCCTCTATACCTTCTATGTGAACCGCCCGGTCGAATTCTCGACCTTCCCATCCATTTTGCTGGTCGCGACCTTGTTTCGGCTTGCGCTCAATGTTGCTGCCACCAGGCTCATCCTGACCGGTGCCAATGCCGGCGAGGTGATCGGCTCGATCGGAAGCTTCGCGGTTCGCGGCAACTTCGTGGTCGGGCTGGTCGTCTTCTTCATTCTGGTCGTGGTCCAATATGTGGTCGTGACCTCGGGCGCGCAGCGCGTGTCCGAGGTGGCGGCGCGCTTCACGCTGGACTCGGTCCCCGGCCAGCAGATGAGCATCGATGCCGATCTCAACATGGGGCTGATCGACCAGAACGAAGCGAAGCGGCGCCGCAAGGACCTCGAGAAGGAGGCCGCCTTTTACGGCGCCATGGATGGCGCCAGCAAGTTCGTCAAAGGCGACGCGATCGCGGGCATCATCATCCTGCTCATCGACATCATCGCTGGCTGGATCGTGGGCGTCGCGCAAATGGGCATGGCCTGGAACGATGCGCTGTCGACCTTCACTTTGCTGACGATCGGCGATGGCATCGTCACCCAGGTCCCGGCGCTCATCATTTCGGTTGCGACCGGCATCATCGTCACGCGGTCTTCGGCGGACCGGCAGCTCAGCACTGAGGTGTTCAGCCAGCTGGCATCGGTTCCCAAGATCCCGGTCATCGTGCTCGTGACGTTGCTGCTGCTCCTGGCATTGCCCGGCATGCCCAAATGGCCGATCGCAATTCTGATGGCGATCGGCGCCAGTATCTTTTTCGCAAGTCGGCGTCGGCAACGCGAAGCGCAGACGCAAGCTTTGTTCGAAGAAAAGGAGGCCGACCCGACGAGCGCTGGGGCAGCAAAGCCCGCGCCAGCCATCGAGATTCTGCTGGGCCATGAGCTTGCCTCGGCCTGGCTTGCCCTCAAGCCCTTGCTTGCCGAGCGCATCTCAGAGTTGCGCACGCAGCAGGAAAAGCGGCTGGGCTATGCCTTTCCGGCCGTGTCGCTCGAAGAGGCCAATCATCTTGGGCCGCATGACTATGAAATCATGCTTCAGGGTGCACGCCACGCTTATGCGCAGATCCATGATGATTGCATGCTGGCAATCGGCTCGGGCAATGCGCAGACGAAGCTGCCCGGTATCGAAACCCGCGATCCGGCCTTTGGACTGCCCGCAACCTGGATCGAGTCCGGCCAACAGGAGCAGGCCCGCCAGTCGGGCTATACTTTGGTGGACCCGGTCACGGTGTTGATGACCCATTTGGGTGAAGTGCTGCGGGACCAGGCTGCACTGCTGCTCGCGCGATCGGACGTCGTGAGCCTGCTTGAGGGCGTGCGCAGCCGCCAGCCCGGGCTCATCGAAGAATTGATTCCGGCGATCATGACGGTTTCGGATGTTCAGCGGGTTTTGCAAAATCTTCTCATCGAGGAAGTCTCGATCCGCAACATCGACCAAATTGCCGAAGCGCTGGTCGATTTCGGGCGTACGACCAAGGATCCGGCCGAGCTTACCGAGCAGGTTCGCCAAAGGCTGAGCCATGGCATCTGCCATGGACTGCGCGGTACCAATCGGGAACTCTCGGTGTTGAGCCTCGATCCGCGTGCCGAGGGGCAGATCGCCGACACGCTTCGGCGAACCGATGCGAGCAGTACACTCGCCATCGATCCGCGCACGGCCGAGCAACTCATCCGCAAGCTCTTGCCTGCGGTTGAAACCATGATCCGGCAAAGCCTTGCGCCGGTGCTTTTGTGCCGCCCCGATATTCGCAGGCATCTCAAGACGTTCACGCGGCGCAGCATACCGCGGCTCTCGGTCCTGTCGGTCAACGAGATCCCGCACACGATCGATCTCGCTTCTTTCTCCATCATCAAATTGGACTGACGATATGGGCAGCATTGCAGAAATTGGCGGCGCCATCATCACCCGCTCGCAGAGCGAGGCGGCGACCATCAGCCAGAACATGGCAAACGCACTGACGCCGGGCTATCGCGCACAGCGCAGTTTTACCCAGGAACTTGTCCCTGAACAGCTGGACCTTAGCCAAAACCCGCCATCCGGCTCTTCAACCGACTTCAGCACAGGTAAGCTCGTTCGGACCGGCAACCCGTTCGATCTCGCCATTACAGGCGACGGCTTTTTCGTGGTGCGGTCCGGAGACAGGATGCTCTACACGCGAAACGGCCAGTTCTCCCGCAACTCGGATGGGTTGCTGACGACGCCGGAAGGTTGGGTGCTCCAGGGTGCGAGCGGTGATGTGGCAATCAACGCCGGGAATACGACGATGGGGAATGACGGCACGCTCACTGAAAATGGCGTGCCCATAGGCAGGCTGAGCATTGTCCGATTTGCCGATCCGTCCAAGCTGCGCAGCGTCGGAGGGACGAGTTTCGAAGCCTCCGAAGCCACTCCGGAGTCGGTGGTCGACCCTCATGTGCAGCAGGGTATGATCGAAAGTTCGAACATATCTTCCGGCACCGAGATGGTCGAGCTGATGGCAGCGCTCAGGCGCGCTGAAAGCGGCCAGCGTATCGTGCAGCTCTATGACGACTTGATGAACAAAGCCGTTTCGGCGTTTGATGTTAAATAGTGCACGTATTCACGGCATTAGTTCGTAATATTTACATCCAATTTGGATGAAAAAGGTCCATCGCAATGTATTGCATCCAGATCAAACAGAATAAATGGAAGTTAATCCGAAATTAGTGTCGAATATATCTCGCCACGGGGAACTTATTCAGTATCTTGCTTGAACGGACGGAAGAAACGACTTGGGGGTCAAGTCGGAACGGGGATGCGTATGAATGGAGCATTTTACGTCGGGGCCACTGGCCTCGATGCACAGCAGCGCGCGCTCGATGTCGTTGCGCACGATATCGCCAACCTCAACACCACGGCATTCAAACGCTCGGCAATCCGGTTCTCGGAACTCGCCGGCACACCTCCCAGCAGCGAAATCGATCGCGCTTCGCCACAGGCGGCTGCTCAGCTTGCGGGCGGGGTCGCTCTCAACGCTCCGTCCCGGATCTGGTCGCAAGGCGACCTTCACGCCACCGGCAATGCCATGGACATCGCAATCCAGGGCAATGGCTATATCGAAACCCTCGATGCCTCGGGCCAGACCGCGCTCTGGCGCGGGGGCGCGCTCAAAGTCGGCGATGATGGCTATCTTGCCACGGCCGACGGCAGTCGGCTCCGCGCAATGATTTCGGTGCCGCAGGATGCGACCGGCCTCACCATCGGCCGCGATGGAACCGTGACCGCCCAGCTGGCGGGGGACAAAAGCACTCGCGAGATCGGGCGCATCGACCTGGTGATGGCCAAGAACCCCGATCAGCTCCAGGACGCCGGCGGCGGCTATTATGCAGCCGATCCGGCCGACCTCTACAATATGGATACCGGCCAGGACGGCGAGGGCGCGCTGGTCCAGGGTTCGCTCGAACAATCCAATGTCCAGCTGTCCGACGAAATGGTGACCTTGCTGTTGCTCCAGCGCTCCTATGCCGCCAACGCTCAGCTCGTTCAGGCCGGCGATCAGCTGATGTCGATCGCAAATAATCTTCGGCGCTGAAAATGGTGGTCGGTGTTTTTCCTGCCATGCTGGCGGCCGCTGCCTTGGCCACTGCCGAAGCGCGCCATGATATCGCATCTGGCGCCTTTGTGCGCACGGGCGATTTCGTGGCGGCTTCGTGCACGATGGCGGGACCGCCAGCGCTCCGCTACGAACCGCAGCTTCGCGCCACGCGCACGCTTCGCGCCATTGCGGCTGGCGAATGCATATCCTCCAATATCGTCGCCACTCTTCCGGCAATTGCGCCGGGGCAGCATGTAACTGCGATCACCGGCGCAGGCGCCGTCACGGTCGAGCGGACGGTCGAAGCTTTGGAAGCCGCTGGTCCGGGACAGCGTCTTCTCGTCCGGCCAGCCGACGGCGCGCCTTACGCGGTTCGCTTCGACGAGGTGAAGCCATGAGCCGCTTGATGCTTGGCTTGTGCCTGATCTTACCAGCACCAGCTCTGGCCGCCGATCTCTATCGGCCGAATAGCTGGTCGGCGCTGGCAAGCGACCGCAAAGCCGCGGCCCCCGGCGATATTTTGACCATCCTGATCTACGAAAATGCCTCGGCCGCGAACAGCAGCAACACCAAGTCGGCCAAAAAGAGCAGCTTGGACGGTCAGATCAGCTCCGGCACGTCTTTTGCGAAAAACGGTTCGCTGAGTTTCGCTGGCGCCAGCGACAATCAGGGTTCGACCGGCCGCTCGGGTCAGATGGTGGCGCAGATGAGCGCTGTCGTCGAGCAAGTGCTCGCAAATGGCGACCTTGAGATTAGTGGCGCTGAACGCCTCAACATCAATCGCGAACGCACTGTGATCCGCGTCCGGGGCCGGGTTCGCCCGACCGATATTTCAGCGGACAATATGGTGCTGTCGAGCCGCATCGCGGATGCATCGATCGATTATGACGGGGCGGGGTTCGTGACCCGGAGCGGGCGACCCGGTCTGGTCACCCGGATCTTCAATTTCCTCGGCCTCATGTAATGCGCCGCGCCATCGCTTTTGCTTTGCTGCTGCTCCTGGGCTCGCCTGCCGCGGCCGATATGGTTCGCGTGAAGGATCTTGGCCGCTTCCTTGGCTGGCGCGATAATCCGCTGGTGGGTTACGGCATCGTCACAGGACTTGCCGGATCGGGGGACACCCCCCGCAATGCAGCGACGCGTCAAGCACTTGCCAATGTGCTGAACCGGCTCGGCGCCGCGGTTCCGCCTGATCTGGTGCAAAGCCGGAATGTTGCGACGGTGATGGTGACCGCCACCTTACCCCCGTCGGCAAACCCGGGCGACCGGCTCGACGTCACTGTGACCTCGATCGGCGATGCGCGCAGCTTGGTCGGTGGCACGCTCTTGATGACGCCGCTCTTGGGCCCCGATCAGCAAAGCTACGCGCTGGCACAAGGATCTTTGGTCGTGGGCGGCTATCAGTTCGAAGATCGCATCAACCTGCAACAGAAAAACTATCCGACATCAGGCACCGTGCCGGGCGGTGCCACCGTCGAGGCTGCGGTTGCAGCCCATCTGGTCGGGCTCGACCGCAAGCTCACCTTCATCCTGACCAATCCGGATTTCACGACCGCGCAAAGGATCGCCGACGGGCTCAACCAAGCGGTCGGGCCTGGCATTGCGGCGGTGCGCGGCGCCGATGCAGTGCTGATCGATACGCGCGGCGGCGACGTCAACCGACTGATCGCACGCGTCGAAGGCGTCGGCATTTCGCCCGACCAGCTCGCACGCGTGATCATCAATGAGCGCTCAGGCACTGTGGTTGCCGGCGGCGATGTGCGGATTTCAAGCGTGACGATCGCGCAGGGCGATATCAAGGTGACCGTCAGCGTCGACCGCGAAGCCTCCCAGCCCTACATCTATGGCGGCTTCGCGCCCGATGTGCGCAGCCTGATCGTGACCAACTCGAAGCTCGACGTCACCGAAAATCAAGGCGATGCCAGCCTCAGCCTGCCGGACAGCACGGTCGCCGACCTGGTCGGCGCGCTGTCGCGCGCGAAGGTCGGCACCCGCAACATGATCGCCATCCTCCAAGGCATCAAAGCCGCCGGCGCGCTCCATGCCGACATCATCGTTCAATGAAAGGCCAAGCTCGTGGATAATGTCTCAACCGAGGTGATGTTGAAAGCGCTCGACGGACTGACCGCGCGTGCCGAACTCACCGCGTCCAACATCGCCAATGCCAACACGCCCGCCTATCGCGCCCGGCACCTCTCCTTCGAAAAATCGCTTGCGGCCGCTGCCGATGAAGGTGCCGGCGCTGTGCGCGCGGTCCAGCCCGCGATGAGCCAGGATCAGCACGACATGCGGCTCGATCTCGAGCTCTCGACGGCATCATCGACCTCGCTGCGCTACGCAGCCCTCATCGACATTTTGAGCCGCCAACTCGAGGTTGAGACGCTCGCTATCAAAGGAGTGAATTGATCATGCAGGCGATGGAAATCAGCCGCACCGGGCTCGACGTCGAATGGCGGCGCCTGGAGGTTATTGCCCAGAATCTCGCCAATGCGAGCAGTGCCGGTTACCAACCGCACCGGCTCGTGTCAGGACCCGCCGGATCGTTCAAGGATCATGTGCGCGGCGTCGAGGTCAAGGACGTCGCGCTGACCGGTGCCTCGCCTAATTTGGTGCACGAGCCCAACAATCCGCAGGCCGACAGCCGCGGCTTCGTTTCCTACCCCGGCATCGATCAAGCTGCGGAAATGACGATGATGGTCAAGGCCTCGCGCGTTTACGAGGCCAACATCGTCGCGATGAACAGCGCACGGCAAATGTACAGCAAAGCGCTCGAACTGGGTCGCCGGTGATGAGCGTCGTTCCGGTTCAAGCGGTGGGCGGCCTCATGCCCAATGAGATCGCAGCACCCGTTACGCGAGCCTATGTGCAGCCCCAGGCATCGTTCGGGCGGATGCTGGTCGACGGCATCAACGGCGTCAGCGACAAGCTCAGCTCAGCCGACGCGACCGCGCGCGCCTTCGCGCTCGACGACTCGATCCCCGTCCATCAGGTGACCTATGCACTCGAGCAGGCGCGGCTGTCGTTCGAACTGATGCTTCAGGTCCGAAGCAGGCTGCTCGAAGGCTATCAACAGCTCATGAACATGCAGCTCTGATCCATGCGTAGCTACCTCGACCGCTTTCGTGCCGCGCCACCGGCGACCCAGCTGACAGCCTTGGCGGCAGCCGTTGTCACGGTTGCGATCCTGATCGGCTTGCTGTGGTTCTTCGCTCTGCGCGCTAACTATGCGCCGCTCTTCTCCAATATGCGCGCTGCCGATGCCGCAACGATCGTAGCCGAGCTTGATCGCCAGAAGATCCCTTACCGATTGAGCGAAGGGGGAACCACCATATTGGTGCCCGAGGACAAGGCGGACGCAACCCGGCTTGCGGTGATGGGAGAGGATCTGCCGCTCAAAGGCACTGTCGGCTTCGAATTGTTCAACAAGTCCGAAATGGGGCTCACCGACTTTGCGCAGAAGATCAATTACCAGCGCGCGCTCCAGGGAGAGCTTGCCCGAACGATCATGGCGCTCGAGGGCGTCGATGCCGCGCGCGTCCATCTCTCCTTGGGCGAAGATCGTCTGTTCCGCGAGGATCGCGTCGCTCCCAAGGCGTCGGTAACGGTGCGCATGCGCCCCGGTGCCAAGCTCTCGGATAATGCGACGCTCGGCATACAACGGCTGATCGCCGCGGCCGTGCCGAAGCTCGACTTGGCCGACGTGGTCGTGCTCGACGATCATGGCCAGATCATCAGCGCTGCCTCGGCGGGTGCCACAGCGGAAGCGGATCGCAGCCCGCTCGCCGAGGAACGCTGGGCGATTGCCGGCTATTATGAGGCGCAGCTGCGCGCTGCTTTCGATCAGCATTATCCGGGAAAAGAGATCGACGTCTCGGTCGGCCTTGGCCTGGTCGAGGCAAGTGGCGGCGAGAACGCGCCCTTGCCCAGCTGGAACCCCGCCGCACGAACATTTCCGATCCATATCGTAATCGACCCATCCCGAACGCTGGACGAAAGCGAACGGCAGGCGCTGCGCGACCTGGCCGCACGCGCGGTCGGCTTCGATGCCGCGCTGGGCGACGACATCATCTTCGGCCATGTCGCGCCGGCTTGGGAGGCTCCGTTGCAGCCCAACCCTGCGCCGCGTTCCTATGCGCCGAGCAGCACCGCCGCTCCGGACATGTCGGTTGAGCCCGCACCCGCTAATTTGGGTCTGGTCGAAGTCGCCGGCATCGCGGTGATCATCCTGGCCGGCATCATGTTCGGCTGGCGCCTGATTCGGCGGCGTGCCGAACCCACGCCGCGCGCGAAGCTCTTTGCCGATCAATTGCGCGCAGCCCTGGCCGAGGAGGATGGTCATGCTCGGAACGCCTGACCAAGGCCTTCATGCGCTGCTGGGAGAATTGGCGGATTTCGATGCGGCCGACCGCGCGGCCATTCTGGCTGCCCTGAGTCCCGAAGAGCGCGATCGGGTCCGACGGCTGCTCGATGGCGACGCTATGCCGTCCGAACGCCTGGCCGGACCTGCCGATCTGACCGGTCTGTCCCCCTGGCTCGCGGAGCGGGTCGCGGCCCCCTCCGGCATGACCGACATCGCCCATAAGTCACTTGCGTCTATTGCAAGCGAGCAGCTCGTCTCGCGGAACGCCGCGACGCCGGTGCGCAGCGTAAGCCTGCTCGGCTGTATCGCAACCTCGCTTGGGTGGAGAAAATCGCGATGAGCGGCATCATCAAAGCGAGCATGTCGGACCGCCTCGCGGTGGTGCGACCAATCGATGCATCGGGCGAAAAACCGCTCGACCCCCAAGCTTTGGAGCTTGCGCAATTGCGGGATGAGCTTGCGCGTTGCGCGGACGCTGTGCAAGCGCGCGACGAAGAGCTTACGAAAATCAGCGAGACGCAGGAGCAGGCCCTGGCTGAAGCGTTCGATCAGGGCAAGGCCGCCGGGCGTGACGAAGCGCACGATCGTCAGGCCGAGCGGCTGGCGCTGCTTTCCCAAGCAATCGACGAAGCGCGGCTCGAGCTGCGCCAGCAATTCACGGCCATGGAACGGACCGCAGTGTCGGTGGCCTGCGAATGTCTCGAGAAGATTTTGGGGCCAAATGCGGATCGCGCCCACCTCATGGCGGATCTCATTCGGCGACAGATCGCCCAGGTCGGCCGCGATACGATCGTCGAGATCAGCGTCGCTCAGGACGATTTTCCGAGCGACGAGGCAGTGGCGGAGGTCGACCGGAACATATCGATTGTCCGGGCTGAACTTGCCTCAGGAAGCTGCCGGATCAAGCTCGAGATGGGCGAGATCGACGCCGGGCTTCCGCATCAATGGGCCATGCTCCGCAACATACTTGCGCTATCGGGTGAGGAGGAACTGCGCCGTGCCGGCTGAGCGCCTTCTCGAGCGCCTGCGCGGGGTCGATCCCGTCGCTCGAACGGGCGCGGTGCGCAGCGTCTTTGCGACGTATATCGAAGCCGACGGTCCCAATGTTCCCTTAGGCACGATCTGCGCCGTCGAAGGAATCGGCGAGGGATCGGCATCGACATTCGACGCCGAGGTCATCCGTGCCGGGCGCGATGGCATCACGCTTTCGCTGCTCGAAGAGGCGCAGCCGACCTTCGTCGGCGCGCGGGTTATGGCCCGTGGCGCATTGAGCCAGGTTGCGGTCGGCGATGCCTTTCTGGGGCGGATGGTCGATGCGCTTGGCCGTCCGCTCGACGGCTGCGCACCGCCCCGAGGAGATGCGGTCCGCCCCTTGCAGGGGTTCCCCACCTCGCCGCTCGAGCGGACGTCGCCCACGACGATCCTCGAAACCGGGATATGCGCGATCGACGGTCTTTTGACGCTCGGTCAAGGCCAAAGAGTGGGGGTCTTTGCTGCAAGCGGCGTCGGCAAGACCAACCTCATGACCCAGATCGCATGCCAGACCCAGGCTGATGTTGTCGTCCTTTGCCTGGTAGGCGAGCGCGGACGCGAGGTCGAAGCGCTCTGGAATGGCGGTCTGTCCGAGGAGGCGCGCGCCCGCAGCACCCTCGTGGTCGCGACCTCGGATCAAGCGGCACCAATGCGTGTGCGTGCCGGCCATTATGCGCTCGCGCTGGCCGAACATTGGCGTGCTCAAGGGCAGCATGTGCTCCTGTTGATCGACTCGGTGACCCGGCTCGCCATGGCGATGCGCGAGGTGGGGCTGGCGGCGGGAGAACCGCCGACCGTGCGCGCCTATACACCCAGCGTCTTCGCCGCGATCCCGAGGCTCGTCGAGCGCTGCGGCGCGCTCGCTTCGGGGGGCGCAATCACGGCCTTGATGACGGTTTTAAGCGAAACCGACGATATCGACGATCCGATTTCCGAGATGATGAAGTCGCTGCTCGACGGCCACATTCTGCTATCGCGCAATTTGGCCGAACAAGGCCATTTTCCGGCGATCGACCTGCCGCGGAGCGTCAGTCGGCAGGCCAATGGCTTGGTGGGCAGCAAAGATAAGCAGAATGCCCGCAAGATCGTCGAATGGCTGAGCGTTCACGATGCCGCCCGCACCCTGATCGACGCCGGACTTCACAGCAAGGGCACCAATGCCGTTCTCGACAAAGCGATCGAGCGCCTGCCTGAGATTCGGCGGTTCCTGCGACAGGAGCGGGATGACCACGTCGGCCTTGCTGACACCCAGACTGCGCTCGCGCGCATCGCGGGGACATGAGCATGCGCAACAAGGCTCAACTCGATCAGCTTCGCGCGTTTCAGCGGATCCGCGACGTGCAGGTCGAGGCCGCCGAGCTTGCCGTGGCTGTGGCAAAGCGCGATATCGGCAAAGCGGAGGCCGCCGTCGAGGCTGCCGCGCGCGCAAGCCGGTCCACCGAGCGCGCCTGGGCCAAAAGTCTTGCCGTAAATGGCCATGCCAGTCCGCTCACAGGAGCCTGGGCCGGCGATGTGCTGGAACAGCAGCAGCAACAGCGATTGAGCGAAGAAAAACGCGCGGATTGCCAAATGGTCGAGCAAGAACGCGCCGCTGCATTGCGTGAAGCGACGGCGCTCAGGGATGTTGGGGCGGCGGCGCTCCGCAAGGTGCAGACCAGGGCATCGCGCAAACGTGACGAGCAATGGCTTGCCGACAGTGCGGATCGCAGCTCGCAGCGCTGGAGGCGCCCATGACCCAGGTTCCGCCTTCGAGCCAGGCCGGCGCGCACGTGCAGACGGCTGTTCCCGCCAAGCCGGCGGCAAGCACGCCTTTTGCGACCTTGCTCGTGGACCCGGTCTCGACCGCGCAAAGCTCGACCTACCGCTTCTCAGCGCTCGGCGTGTTTGGGCGTGATTCCTCGCCCCAGAGCCCCAGTCACGCAACGGCATCCGAGACTGCTCGCCAAACTGGTACCGAAGGCCAGATCAGAGATGGTGAGCCACATACAGCGGCTGTCGAACCGGAACGTCACGCCACTCGGCACATGGTTTCGCTTCGTGGCCATGCGATTGCGTCGAACAGGCCGCCGGTGAGCACCGGTATCGTGACCAAGCAGCCGCGTGCGATCTCGACGTCAAACATCGCCGAACCAACTCATGGCCTCGAGTCTGAGTTGTCGCCAGACGTCGCCGTTGAGCCGGCACGCCCCGGGCACGAACGGCCGCACCATATGCGGCCCGCGCCGGTGCCGCAGACGGCGTTACGCCTCTATGAAACCAATGGCGTGATCGAGGTGAGTGCGCGCGCCGAGCTGTCTTCAGACGCAAAGCTGCGCCTGCGGCGCCTGATCGAAGAGGCAAGCGCCGCCTATGGGTTCAAACCTGACATGATCATGCTCAACGGCCGGCCGCTCATGTCAGCGGCGCCTCAACCCATGGGAGAACAGCATGGCCGTAGCACCAGTTAGTTCAACGGGCAATTCAGCGCAGACCGCTTTCGGACTGGATTTCCAGTCGCTGCTCAAGATCATCCTGACCCAGCTGACCTACCAGGATCCGCTGAAGCCGATGGACAATTTCCAGTTCGTGAGCCAGCTCGCCCAGTTCGCGCAGCTCCAACAAAGCCAGTCGTTGAACGACCAGGTGACGAGCCTGCTTTCCGCGCAATCCGCAAGCCAGGCGACCGGCCTGCTTGGTCATACCGTCGATGTCACCAGCCAGGGCACCACCTTGAGCGGGACGGTCACGGCGGTGTCCTTCTCGAGCGGCCAGCCGGTCGTGACCATCCACACACCCGACAATCAAACCATCGGCAGCATTTCGATCGCCGATATTTCGCAGATCCGCTGAGGAGGAACTAATGCTGGGATCAATCTATATCGGCCTGAGCGGCATGAACGCCTATTCCAAAGGGCTTCAGACGATCAGCAACAATGTCGCCAACCTCAACACTTCCGGGTTCAAGGCAACCTCGGTCAGCTTTGAGGATGTGGCCAGCGAGGGCGGCAACGGCTTGAGCTTCCTCGGTAGCAATGGGACGCAAGGCGACGGCGTTAAGACCTCGCCGTCGCAGATCGACTTCTCGCAGGGCGATTTGCGCCAGACCGGCAATGATCTCGACCTGGCAATCCAGGGGCATGGCTTCCTCGTCCTGCAGAAGGACGGCAACAGCTATTATGCGCGGACCGGCCAGTTCGAAGTCGACAAGGACGGCTATATCTCGCAACAAGGCACTGGCTATCATCTGGGCGTGCTCGACAAGGATGGCCGCGCGACACCCCTCAACATCGACGCGAAGCGGACCAGTCCACCGCTCGTCACCAGCAAGATCGTCTTTGCGGATAATTTGTCATCGACTGCGACGACTGCCTCGGTCGCCGACATCGCGGTGTTCGACAGCCGCGGCGGCAAGCAGGTTTGGACGGTGAGTTTCACCAAATCGACGGATCCTGCAGCCACCAACAGCTGGGACGTCAAGGTGACCGATGCGACCGGACGCCAGGTCGGCACCTCGACCTTGAAATTTCTAGGCAGCGCAGTCGATCCGACGACGTCCACGCTCACGATCAGCGACACACCTGCGGGCGCCGATCCGCTTTCGGTCACGCTCGATTTTTCACAAGGGGTCACCTCCTTCTCATCCGGCACCACCTCGACGCTGCGGGCATCGAGTGTCGACGGCCATGGGGTGGGGGCGCTTACCAGTGTTGCTATCGACGAAAATGGCAAGGTCAAGCTCTCCTACAGCAATGCCCAGACCGATGTGCTCGGTGCTGTCGCCATCGCCGATTTCCGCGACGCGCAGCAGCTCGAGCGGTTCGGCGAGGGACTCTATCGGAACAAGGGCGGCAATGGCGAAATACGGCTGCTGCCGAGCAACACCGACGGCATCGGCACGCTTGTCTCGAAGCAGGTCGAGGCATCCAACGTGAACCTGTCGGACGAGTTCGGTGACCTCATTTTGATCCAACGTGGTTTCCAGGCGGCTTCGCAGGTGGTCAGCATCAGCAACGACATGATCCAGCAACTGTTCGGGATCAAAGGGCAATGAGCTGTCGCGCCTGGCTGCCTGACGCTGCTCTCACGCTCGATCGCATATCTGCTGCGCTTTCGATTTGCCTGCAGGAGTGGGCGCAGGCCTGGATCGGCGATGCCGTGACGGCAGCCCAAGTCCAATTTTCGGATGCAGCACAAATCTCAGCCCAGACGGGCCGGGTTCATGCCGCGGGATCGGCCAGCACCGTCTCGAGCGACGGGCGTGGGAAACGGACGCTGCTTGAAGCGCTGCTTGGCACCAGCCTTCACGGGCATGTCCTCACCGAACGCGATCATCGGCTGCTCGATGGTCTTGCGGGCAGGGCGCTCGAAGATCTGGTCGCGCGCTGTGATCGTCTGGTGGGCGCGTTTCCTGCGCCGGCCGAAACCGCAAGGGTTCTGGTCGTCACGCTTCGCTGCCCCGCCGGTGAAATTGCGAAGCTGGAATTGCCGCATGCAGCACTTGCCGGCCTGGTGAAGGCCAGCCTTGGCGACAATCACGGCAAAGCAATGTCGGTAAGCTCGCGTGCTCAAGCGCTCGACGAAGCCACCGTCGAGATTGAAGCCGTTCTCGGCGAAAATATTCTGCGGTTCGAAGATGTCGCCGGGCTCGCCGTCGGCGATGTCCTACTGCTCGACCGATCATTGGACGAGCCTGCCCAGATCAGGATTGCGCAGGCCGGCGTGACGCTTGGTGCGGGCCTTCTCAGCCGCGACGGCAATCGCGTCGCACTTACCATCAACTGACAGGATCGACGATGTCTTCCATGGAAAAAACCAGTCCCCAACCGCGTACGCAGATCGACAGCTCGGTCTTGAGCGATGTCGAAGTCGCGCTCGAAGCGCGGCTCGGTCGCTCGACCCTCACGATCGGAGCGCTCACTGCGCTTGAACAGGGATCGGTGGTCACGCTCGATCGCAGCCTCGCCGATCATGCCGACCTCTACCTCAACGGCAAATGCGTCGCCCGCGGCGAGATCGTTGCGGTCGGCGACAATTTCGGCGTTCGGATCACGGAAATCGCTCCCGAATGAGCCGCATGAGTTATTTTGTGGGCTTGAGCTTCCTGCTGGCCGGGCAAACAGTGCATGCTGTCCCGCTCGGCCAGGTCGGCGACGACGGCGTGGCATGGTGGCGCGTCGCGGCAGCTCTCATCTTCTGTCTTCTGCTTGCCGTGGGAGGCGCCTTCGCGCTCAGGGCGCGCTTAGGCGGAGGCGTTGGAGTACGGCGCCCGACATGGCTGCGCGCTGCCCAAACCACTCGGCGCCTTGAACTTATCGAAACGCTTCGCGTCAAGCCGCAGGTCGATCTTTTGATCGTCCGTTGCGACGGCCGCGAACTGCTGATTTCAGCATCAGCACAGGGTGCCGAGCTGATCGAGCGCTTGGATGGCGGAACCAAGCTGGCATGATGCGGCCTTCATTGATCCTGCTGGGAGCGGCCTGCCTGCTGAGTGCCACGGCAGCCGATGCCGGGTCTGTCGCCGCTGTCGCGGCCGATGCCAAAACGGCCGATGTCGTCCGGATCGCGCTCATTCTGAGCCTGATGGCGATCGTGCCCGCCTTGCTCATCTCGATGACCTCGTTCGTACGCATCATCGTGGTGCTCTCGATGATCCGTCATGCGTTCGGAATGCCGGAAACACCGCCCAACCAGGTATTGATCAGCCTCGCTTTGTTCCTGACGGCCTTTTCGATGATGCCGACGATCGAGGCGGTCAACGGCAGGGCCCTGCAACCTTTTCTGGCAGGCGAGCTGGGTGTGCAGCAGGCGGTCGATGCGGGATCCTCGCCGGCGCGCGACTTCATGCTGCGGCAAGTCCGCGACCAGGACATTCGGACCGTCTATGAAATCGCTCGCAAACCCCCGCCGGACCGCGCGCAGGACGTGTCCCTGGTCCAGCTCGTGCCTGCTTTCATGCTGAACGAGCTCAGGGTCGCGTTCCGGATCGGCTTCGTCGTGCTGCTGCCCTTTCTCCTGATCGACCTGGTCGTCTCCAGCATTTTGTTGGCGTTGGGCATGATCATGGTGCCGCCGTCGACGCTGTCGCTGCCGATCAAAGTGCTGATGTTCGTGCTGATCGACGGCTGGAGCCTCGTCTTGCAAGGCGTGCTCGGCAGCTTCCGGTGATCCGGGCGCAGCGCCTTGACCAGTTCGAAACCGATGAGACCAGCCTCTGGGACGCGCTTGGTGACGGTAACGGTCAGCAGGCGCGCACCCGTCTGTTCGAAGCCTATGCTGGGTTCGCTGCTGCGATTGCCTGGCGCTTTTATCGCCGCCGGTCTTATGGCGATCTCGATCCGGTGGAGCTGCGCCAGCTCGCGCATGTCGGGCTGCTCGAGGCGATCGATCGCTTCGATGCCGGCAAGGGCGTGCCCTTCAAGGCCTTTGCCGCCTATCGCATTACCGGCGCGCTTCGCGACGGCGTCCTTCATATGAGCGAGATGCGCGAACAGCTGGCATGGCGGCAGCGATTGCGCCGGGAACGGATGGGATCGCTGCAGGCAGGTCAAAGCGACGTTCGTAGTTCCGCCGACGCGCTTGCTGCGCTTGCCGAAATCGCGATCGGACTGGCGCTGGGCTTCATGCTCGAAGATACAGGGATGCTCTCCGCGGAGGACGAAGGCGCCGGCTCTGCACCTGGCGGCTATGAGAGTGCCGAATGGCGACAGCTTTCCGAGCGGCTTCAAGGCGAGCTTGAGATGCTTGGGGAGCGCGAGCGGCACGTTCTGCGCTATCATTATCTCGAAGGCTTGAGCTTCGGTCAGATTGCGCGACTGCTGGGCTTGAGCAACGCGCGCATATCACAACTTCACAAGGCCGCATTAGGAACATTGCAGAGAAGACTTGCCGCCTCGGGGCATTTCAGATTGGAGAAAGCATGATGATCAAAGAAACAGATCTTTGTCCTGGCGGTCGGCTTGAGACCCTCCTGGCAATGATGAGCGATGATGAGAAGCAGGCAAACGCCACCTTGGAAATGTTGCTGGGGCAGCATCCCAATGACCCGCGGCTCCGCTTCCTCAAAGGCTCGCTGGCGGCAGCTCGGCAGGATTATACCATGGGCGTGAGCGAGATGCGGCAAGCGGTCGACCTCGCACCGGAATATTGGATCGCGCGCTATCAGCTGGGTTTTCTGCTTTTGACCAATGGCGAACCGCATGCAGCGCAGGAAGCCTGGGGACCTCTGCATGGGCTCCCCGAAAACCATTATCTCAGGGTGCTGGTGACGGGCTTCATCTACATGATCCAGGATCGGTTCGCCGAGGCAATCGAGCGTTTCCAACAGGGCATGCTCGCCAATGCCGAAAATCCCGCGGTCAATTCGGACATCCAGCTGATCGTCGACGAGTTGAAAGTGCGCGATGCCGAAAGCGCTGAGTCCTCGACCTCCTCGGTCGACCTGTTGCTGCGTCAGTCGATGCTCAAAGCGACGAGGCATTGATGGAGCCGATTTCCGGCACCGACCGCTTGCTGGCGCTGCTGCGGCAGAAGCTCGAGGAGCGGGCGAAAACCGGATCGGCCCATCGCGCCTCCACCAAGGCGCCGTCCAATCCATCGCGCGAACCAAGCGGCGTTCACGCCTATGCCGCGATCGACGGTCGTGACGAACGCCAGCTCAGACGTGCGCTCGTTCAGCATCTGCTCGGCGAGCAATTTGGGGCCGACTTGCTCAACGATGCGCATTTTCAGCAGATCGTGGCACGGGTGACCGACGCTATCGAGGAGGATGAGGTGGCGGCCCGGCTCCTGTCCGATCTTGTGCAGGAACTCAGGCCCAACTGATCATCTTCGTTTAGTCGCGGCAAAGTTTGCCAGCGCCGCCCCGATCGTCTTGCCATCGGGACCGACCGGGAGCGACAGCGCAAGCTCGCGGATCCGCTGGGCTGCGGCAGGCTTCCCTTCCCGCTCGAGCAACATGCTTTTGGCCAGCGCTCCGCCAAGGCAGGTGCGATCGAGCCGTAAGGCAACCTCGCAGCGGCGTTTTGCACTTTCGAGATCGCCTTCGAGAATGTCGAGCACGGCAAGCCCGCCATGACTCTCCGCGAAATTGGGATCAAGGTCGCACGCGCGCTCGAAACAGGCCCTCGCCTTGGCATAATCCTGGTTCGTGAAATTTGCCCATCCGGCCGCTATCCAGCTGCCGAGGTGATCGCCGAAGAGCTGGGCTCCCTTTTCGAGCGCCTCAGCGGCCTCATCTGCGCGGTCGCGCGTTAGCAGACCTAACCCACTGCCGATCCAGGCGCGTGCGCTTTGCGGCTTTTGAGCAAGGGCTTGATCGAAAAGATCGAGCGCATCGGCTGGATTGCCCTCATCGAGCAACAACATGCCGCGGGCTACGAGCCCCTCCGGTGTATTTCCGGAGCGGGTTGCATAATCTCGCGCTAGCCCCAGCTCGCCGGCATCCATCGCGAGCGTGGCCAGCGCCCCCATCAGCAGTTCATTGTCCGGACAGAGGTCGGCCAGTCGCTTTCCTTCGATCAAACCTTCTTCATGTCGATCGAGATGATGCAGCGCTTCGACCTTGAGGGCAGCTGCGCGCGGTGAGACCGCAATCGCTTCATCGTCGAGCAGCGCTTCGACGTCTGAAAACTCGCCCAGCATCGCCTTGGCCCAGGCTAGGTTGAAGCAGATCGCAGGGCTGTCCTCTCCACCGTCCCTCAAATGCTCGAAAACCGTTGCAGCTTCCTCATATTGTCCGGCGCCAAGCGCGGCCAACCCCTTGAGGTTGAGCAGCATCGGTGAATCTTGTACATTCCCTAGCAAGTCTTGAGCGAGTTCGAACTGCCGCTCATCAAGGGCTAGGCTTGCTGCATCTGCCCGCAGACTATCGTTATGGGGATCCTGAGACAGGAAAGAGAGCAAGCGCTCGAGCCGCGGGCTGCGCTCGCTTGATTGGATATCGGTGCTCATTCCATTCTCGCTCGATAAAATATTTCTTCTGATCGTCGTTTAGCCTGAACCAAGGCTGTTGAGCTAAGGTAAAGCGCACGGATACGCTGATTTGTTTGCGGAACCCTGGCCTGATTTACGCAAAAAACCTGCCCCCTGCAAAAAAAGCGCTGAAAAGTTTTCGCGATCTCTCGATCCCTCAGATGAGGGCATGCGCATTGGCGCATTTGCCGGTTCTGCTCGTACGGGAGGGTATGATGGTTGCGGTTGTCACGGGGACGGGTTTGGGCATCGAACGCGGATCTAACTTCGTACTGGGCAGCAAAGGACAAATGGGTGACTCAAATGTCGGATTTCTCGGCAGCAGTGTCACGGTCAACGCCAGGAGCGGTAATCTCATCATTCTCAATCAGGATGAAATTCTTACTGGCAGGGGGCCTGATGTAAATTTCTTGCGCAACGAGAACAGTCAAGGCCCCGCGACTGACGATAATGGCGACAACTGGCGTGAAAGCAGCCAGCGAACCGTTGGCAGCCTTTCTGGTACGGTCAATACCGCGGGCAGTTCCGTTATTCGAACGGATTGGGATGGTTCCAACACTTGGTATAATTGGGACGCCAGCAAGAACGCCTATGTTTGCGTAGAAGGCGTCGGCGCATATGATACGCTCACCTTCGCTTCCAATGTTTGGACTTGGACCGATGGGAACAGCCGTACTGTTGAAACTTATGACAGCCTCAACGGCGGGCGCATTACCACCAGCAAGGACACGGACGGAAATCAGCTGACGTTCCACTATACCAGTGGAAAATTAACGAGCGTGGATTCCCCAAATGGGGATTGGGTCGATCTGATCTACAGTGGCAATAACCTTGTCGAAATAGATACGTGTAAAGCCCCCTCCACGATCGTTGATAAGCGGGTGCGCTATAGTTATGACGCGTCCAACCGTCTTGCTACAGTGACCATTGATCTTAGCCCTAGCGATAACATTATAACCGATGGGAATGTCGTCACCTACACATATACTTATGATGGGACGAGCAAGCGCGTTGCTTCCATCTCAGAGACTGGAACCAGCAACGTCATTAGCTTCACCTATGTCTCGCTTGATAAATATCGCGTGCAGACAGTCACCGAGACCGGATCAGATGGCGGTACTCGTGTCACCAGCTTCTCCTATGATACGGTCAACAACAAAACGACCATCACCGATGCTTTGCTCAAGACTACCGAGTTCACCTACGACGCTGACGGCAACCTCACCCAGATCAAATACCCGCCCGCCACGGCGAGCGCCACCCAGCAGATCGTCCAATATGCCTATAACAGTAACTCGGACCTCATTTCAGCGACTGACGCAGCAGGCCACGTAACGAATTACAGCTATGACAGCAATGGCAATGTCCTTCAGGTCCGCGATGCTGCGGGCAATACGATCGACTATACCTATGGTTCGAAGAATGAGCTGCTGAACGAAATCCATTATTTGACGCCCGATCCAGACGGGCCCGGTGCCGGCACGGCTTCGTCACCCGTGGTGGTACGTCGCGCCTACGATAGCGAAAACCATCTCCGCTTCGTGGTGGACGCTGACGGATTTGTCACGGAATATCGTTACAACACCCCCGGGCAACCGGTCTCTAAGATCAAATATACCAGTGCTGCCTATAATCTGTCGTCTCTCACAAAAACCGACGCGCTTTCCGAGACGACATTGGCCAATTGGGTTGCCGCGCTCTCCGGGACCGATCAAAGCCTAGTTCAGCGCGCGGATGCCACCTACGACTATCGTGGCAATCTCTCTACCGTCGTCGAATATAGCGCGGCCGATAGCACCGGTGCTGGCGTCACGACGTCGCCTTACACGACAACGACCTATGTCTATGATCAGTTCGGGCTTCTGCTGTCCAAGCAGGTGAGTGGCATAAGCGGTTCCGAGGTCTATACTTATGACGGTCTAGGCCGCCTCCTGTCGTCGACTGACTTGGCAGGGAACACGACCACCACCACGATCAGCAATGGCACGCGCACGACCACCGTCACCCTTGCCAATGGCTTGGTCAAAACCTCAGTATATTCGGCTCAAGGCGAGCTGGTGAGCTACTCCGAGTCGGGCAGCGATATCTCGACTGAGAGTGAAAGCTATAAATATGACAAGCTTGGGCGTCTGCGGATCACGAGCGATGCGCTCAGCCAGCGCGATTTCGTCTTCTACGATGATGCAGGCCGTAAGGTCGGCTATTTGGACCGACGGGGCTTCCTGACGGAATATCAATATGACGTCGACAATAGGCTGGTTGCAACGATCGCCTATAAAACTGTCCTCACCAGCTCGGCGATCGCCACCCTTTACGACGCTAACGGCAATCCCACGACGGCCACGATTGCGAGCGTCAGGCCGGCGAGCGATACGGCTGACGTTTGGACCTGGAACATCTATGATTACGCCAACCGGCTGATCGAGACCATCGATGGTCAAGGTTCGGCGACCGTCTATGCCTATGATGGCGATGATCGGCTCGTACAAACGTCCCGCTATGCCAATGCCATCGCAGCTGCGACGGTCACAGGTTATAAGACGACTCCGCCGACTGGTCTCGTGACCCCCACCGCCGACGCTACCCATGATCAGGTAACGCGCTATTTTTATGACAATAGCGGCCGCAAGATCGGCACGCTGGATGCGGATGGCGCGCTCACCCAAACCAACTATGACAAGGCCGGGCGTGTCATCGAGACGATTGGCTATGCCAACTTCGTTTCCACAACGGCACTGAAGACGAGCGGGACATTTTCTCAGCTCGTCACCGATGTCACGACCACCGCCAATGCCGCCGACCGCCACAATTATGTGGTCTACGACGGCCGTGGCGATGTGCGCTACACTCTCGACGCGAACCTACGCCCGACGGAATATGTCTATGACAGCGCCAACAACGTCATCCGGACGATCGATTACGGCGCCCCAATCGGCTCGGGTTCGAGCTATTCACTGCCATATGTCCAAAGCCAGATTTCGACCCTTAACCTGGCGAACAATGTAGATACGCGGGTCACGCGCTGCGTCTACGATAGCGCTGGCCGCAAGGCCTACGAGATCAACGCAGGGGATGTTCAGGGAAGCTATGTAACCGCATATGGTTATAATGCTGCCGGGCAAATCGTCAAACAGACCCGATATTACAACCCATATACCCTCGCGGGAGATCCCTCGCTCTCCGACATGCAGACTTGGGTGACGGGCAATGCAAACGGCAACGATCGACTCAATCGCCAGATATTCGATATGCTGGGGCGCCTGGCATATGAAGTCGATGCCCAAGGCTATGTTACCCGCCATGTGTACGATCTGGACGATCGGCTGATCGAGGATATTCGCTACGCCTCTGTACCCTCTCCGCTGGTCACGGACAGCACGACCAAGGCAAGTCTCGACACGCAGCTTGGATCAACGATACCCTCTGACGCGGTTACGCACGCGTACAATTATGACCAAAACGGCAATCTGACTGACGCCTATGACGGCAACAATGTCCAGACCCACTATAGCTATGACGCCTTCGGACGCGCCTATTCGATCATCGAAGCATATGGCACGTCGGATGCTGCTGAGACGCGGATCGTTTTCGATACAGCCAATCGCGTCCAGAGCAAAACAACGGCCTATGGCGTCGCGGCAGCCGCGACGACCTATTACGGCTATGACGCCTTGGGTAATATCACCTCTATCACCGACGCAAACAATGGTTTGACCACACGAAGCTACGATGCCGCCGGCAACATGCTCACTGAGACGGTGCAGCTCGATGCGTCCACCAACGCGGTGACATCGCGAGCTTACAACGCATTCGGGCAGCTGTGGCGACTAACGGACCCGCGGCTCAACGCAGGCTATTTTTACTACGACAGACTCGGCCGCCTCGAGCTCCAGATCGACGCTGAAGGCTACGCAACGGCAACAACATACACCATCGGCGACCAGCCCGCGTCAACCACCCGCTATTATACGAGGGCGACCAATCTCGGTCAGATGAATACCCGGCCAACGCTCACGACGAATGCGAAAGACGCGACCACCCAGTTTAAATATGACAAGCTCGACCGTCTCACGAGCGTGATCGATGCCGAGCAATATTATACCCCAGCAGGGGTCTTCGAATATGCGCATGAGGACTATACGCTCAATGCATTCGGTGATCGCGAGCAGGTGCGCAATCGCTTGGGCGGAACGACAGTCAACACATTCAACAAGCGCGGTCTCCTCACCCAGGAAGTTCTACCGATCAGCTCCACCGACAATAACGGAACCCTGCTGGCGTCCACGGTCACCAACAGCTACTCTTACGATGCCCGTGGCAATCGCACTCAGATGATTGAAGCAGTCGGATTGCCTGAGCAGCGCACGACGAACTACATTTACGATCACAACAACCGGCTTAAATCCACCTATGGCGATGCCGTTGCGGTGCAGAATGCCGATCGCACGACGACAACCAATACGGTGCTTACCGAAAACCGGAACTATGACAGCCGCGGAAATCTTATCGAGATCATTGATCCCGCAGGCGGCAGAACCCTATCCTATTACGACCATAACAACCGAAAAATTGCCGAAATCAACGCCGTGGGCACGCTCACGAAATTTACCCTCGATGCAAATGGCAATGCGACATCCCGCAAGATCTTTGGTGATGCGGTTGCCTTGCCCGCGGCTGCCGGTGGCACACCGCCCAGCCCAGTCGATGCAAACAACTACCGCGAAACGCTCTACAGCTATGATCGCAATAACCGAATGTACCAGACCCGCGTCGTTGCGGTAGACTTCGGCGAAAGCAGCGGCGGGGTCTATTCGAAAGGCAATCAGGATATCATCACTGGCACGACCTATGATGCTGCGGGCAATGTCATCCTTCAAACCGACGCACGGCTAAACAAGATCTTCAGCTTCTACGACAAGAATGGCCACAAGATAGCTCAGGTCGACCAGGAAAACTATTTGACGACTTACGATCTTGACGACGAGGGCAATGTCCTCACTGAAACACGCTATGCTACAAAGCTGACCGTGGTGGTCGGCACAGGCAGCGATCCCACGGCGCTCAAGACGAACGCCGGCAATAGTGCGGATGATCGCATTACGCAGTTCAACTATGATCGGAACGGCCGCCGGACGAGTGAAGCGCGACTTAACATGTCGGCGTCGACTGTCAACGCGACTACGGGCGCCCTCAGCACCGCAAGTCAAACCGCCACGATATATTTTCAATATAACGGGCTCGGGCTGGTCACGAAGAAGACCGAAGCGAACGGCGATGTGACCGATACGACATTCGACAAAATGGGTCGGATGATCGAGGTCCAGAAGGCAGGCTATACCGATTACACTGGCGCTACGGTGCGCCCAACCACCGACATGCAATATGACGGCCTTAACGAGCTTTCGCGTCAAGTCGTCCGCGGTACCGATAATAGCGTCGAAACCGACGACCGCATCACCCGCTACAGCTATGACAAGCTCGGGCGCGTCGTCTCGACGACAGACGCCAATAACATCGTAAATTCTTCTTATTATGATGCCGCGGGGCGGGTAGTGAAGCAGTCATGGTCACGGCTCAAATCGGACGGCAGCAGCGCAACTGAAGCTCAATTCTTCGCTTACGACCTGCTCGGTCGGGAAACGAGCCAATTCAAAGGTACTTTCGTAAGTGGCACGAGCTGGACCCTCAGCACGTCTACAAACATGAAATACAATGGGTTCGGCGACACGACTGGACGTGGTATCAACATTGTAGGGAATACCCCGGTTTATCAGGAGTTCGCCGACTACGACAAAATGGGACGCGTTTGGCGCACAAATTTTGGGGACGGCATAACCAAGGCATATATCTATGATGCCAACGGCAACGCTACACTGCTTCTGCAGGCCGTTTCGAGCGCTGATCTCAAGTCGATGACGGTCGATCAGATGGTCGCTGCCAACAGCGGCGTCACCGAAACTCAATCGGTTTACGATAAGCGGAACCAACTCATCGAAACTATACAACCGAGCATCCAGAACGCCGGACAACTTTCCGGAAGCATCAATCAGTTTCAGACGGTGACAGCCGGGTCAAATTTTACTGGGGGGGCGGTGAGTGTTGGCTCCACGCGAAGCGCCTCTGGCGCGTCGGGAGCTGTATCGAGCAACCCTGGAAGCGTAACTACAAATCCGTCGGGATCGTTCAATGTGAACAGATTCAACTTAGTTGGAAACCGCGAGGGATTCAAGATAACATGGGGAAACTTCCTTCCTTACGGCGGTACTCTACACATATATCTTAGCTCATCTACGATGCCGTACCAAAAGTGGGGAGATTTTTCTCCCTCAAGTAACGAGTTTGATTTTAACACTCCTTTCCAGGACCACAGTGTTAACGTTTATATTTATCAAGATGTCACCGTAAATGATCAGGTATTAATCGCCCAAGGAGTTTCCCCAACAGAGGGCAACACGCCACTCTCGGTGCCCTCCACGATCCAATTTCAAGGCCAAAGCGCAAACACAAGCAATCTAATGATGTTAGCAAAGGTGCACGGAGCCACCGGCCCCTATCAAGTGGTGTCGGCCAGCCAGGTGCTTAATTCTGCAAATGCTGGAGTAGCCGGCTGGTTTAGTATCAATGCCGCGCAATTCAGTGGGTTGACTGCAGCCAACACTAGCTGGGACCTCCTATATTACGCCCAAGACTCGTCGGGGACCACGCTCAACACACAGACCGCTTTGCTAACTGTCAACTCATCGGGAGTTCCCTCCATTAGTGCGGTGACAGCAGTTCCAATTCATGGTCCCGGGCAGGTGCAGGCAACTTGGGATAGTACATATTACACTTTGTTGTTTGCCGATTTTCCCGCTGGAGCGCAGAGCGTTAGAGTTTATTATCGGCAAGCTGGAACAAGCGGACCGTTCACCAATCTTCCCGTGAATGGCACAGGAGGCGGAGCATACGGATTGCCCCGCTGGTGGACCGGGCGCCCGCCTTCAACGGGCGGTCCCTATGAGTTCTGGGTCGAAAGCTACTCCGGCGCCAACTGGACCGGCACGATGCTCAGTAAGAGCTACGGCACATTCACTGGTGGTGCGCAGCCGTCCGGATTGACCGCCTATGCCGATCTTCCTGAAACGGTTCATTTCTATAATCAACCATCGGCCGCAAATCTGGTCAAGCTTTGGTACAAGCCATCCGGGAGCGGCACTTGGATTCAATCTTCCAATCTTGTCTGGAACGCGGCCATAGGTGCTTGGGATTGGGATGCGAACGCGATCGCGCCGGATCATTCCACCAACTATCTCTACGATTTCCGGTACGAAACCTACAATGGATCGTTACTCGTCAACCAAGCGCACGGCCAGGTCCAGCTTGGTTATGATCCAGCGACACTTTCGAACATTTCGGACTCGATGCCCACAACGGCGGCGTTCGTGCCAGGCTCAAGCCAAGGTAGTGCAACCACACTTGTTTTGAATTATCGCCCGGCAGGTTCCACGAGCGCGACCTATACGACAGTCACTGTCCCCAAGGCCGCATCAGGCCGTTTCGAATGGAACGTGGAGGCACTCAGGCCCGCCACGGGCAGCGTCACCTACGAATATTTCTATGATCTCTACGATGCGTCCGGCAACCTCGTTCCACCCGATGATGGCGAGGATCATACACGCGGCTATATCGATGTGACCGCCGCCATGCAGGCGACCACACGGGATCTGCAATGGGTGTTGGTCGGGTCGCCGGATCCCGCTGCGATTATCGATCGCAAACAGGGCTATGATGCCTTCGGCGACATCAAGTATGAAGTGGACGGCCTCAACCATCAAACCGATCTTGTTTATAACGTGATGGGTAAGCTCGTTCAGAAGCAGAGCCCGACGGTTGCCGTGATCGATCAGCATGGTAATTCAAGCAACCAGCGCGCAACCGAGCGCTATTATTATGACATATCGGGCAGGCTCGTTGGCGCGCAGGATGCCAACAGCGTTCAGGCAGCCAATTATGTCTGGAACGCAGGTGACATAAACACGCTCCAGCTTCTCGCCGGCAGCGGGGAGAATCCTGGCGAAAATGCCGTCACCGTCAAGGAATTCCATGTCGACGGCGGTATAAAGACAAATGGCATCGACATCTTCGGTGACGTCCGCAAGATCACAAACGAACTCAACGCCGTTACCCTCCAGAATTTCGACAAGATGGGCCGTGTCACGCAGGTCATCCATCCCACACGTGTGGGCGGGAATTCGTCGGGCGTGAGTCTCACTGACAACTATACCTATGATGGATTAGGCCAGCGTATCACGCATTGGAACTCGCAGCTGGGCAGCACCGTGATCGAGACCACCGATTACGACATTGAGGGTCGTGTCGTCAGCACGAAGAGCTTTGCCGGCCAGACCGCCAGCTATCGCTACACTTATTATGACGGTTCAGTCATTCAGACCGCCGGAATGGGCGCGTTTGGCGGCTGGCGGATCGATGAAGCCACCAATGGTGAGGCCGACACGATTTCCGAGGTCCATTATCATAACACCGATATTTTCGGCCGCCTAGTTTGGCAAAGCGACATGTCGAACCGCTACACCGCGTTTATCTATAATGCCGCCGGAGAGTTGGTCCACCAGCAGCAGACGACCAACAACTGGCAGGTTCCGGTCGCAGGTGGGCAAGACATCAGCTACGATTATTACGGCAACGGCTACGTCAAGAGCGTGACGGACAACACGCTGCACATGCAATCGATCTACGAATATGACAAAGAGGGTAACCGCACGTTTGAGAGTTACACGACGACGGACGCGGGCAATCTCAAGAAATATTATCAGGTCGCGGACATCACCTATGATGCGATGAACCGCATTTCCAGCTTCACCGATGCCAAGGCGACCATCACCTATGCCTATGATGCGAACAGCAACCGGCGGGAGGTGAAAAGCGTCTATCACGACGGGCTGAACGGCGCGCAGCAGGTCCAGGATTACTGGTATTTGTATGACAAAATGAACCGCTTCACTTTGACGATGGGCACGCTCTCGGGCGGGGTCGGCGGTAACATCGTGACGGGTTCGACGGGGGTGCTGATCGGTTATGACAAGGCCAGCGAGCGGGTCTCTGCGCTGAACGGCTCGGACGGTTCACAGGAAGCTTACACCTATACAGCCGATGGTTATCTGGAAGACACGACGATCAATGGGGTACTGCGGGCGCGGCGGGTCAACGACGCGATGGGGCGGGTGACCACCTATAACGAATACGGCACCGGCGGGCTCGCCGGCGGCGCGACCTACTCCAAGACGTCGACCTATGACGCCGATAACCGTGTGACGCACGACGTCGTGGCGCAGGGCACCGCAACGACCGACATCTACAACGACTACCGGGCGTTGTCCGGCACGACGTATACGGGCGCCGATCTTGGAGTGACCACGCACAGCACGAGCCATCAGCAGGGCACGTCAGTGACAGTGGATACGACCTACAGCTATGGCTGGTGGGAAGAAGCCAAGCAGACTGGCATCCAGATGAAGGGGGACGATCCCAACAACCCGAATACCGTGCATTGGGCGCCGGGTGCCTCCCAATTAAGCTACGACGTCAACGGTCATTTGACGCAGGCGACGATCACCGGGGGCGCCTTTGCCACCATCACTTATGAGAACGATGCCTATGGCCAGGTGCTGGTGCGGGAGGCGAAAACCGGTAACACGATCGGTCCGCGCCAGCTCTACTATTATTTCGACGGCAACCGCATTGGGGACGTCGGCAATGACGGCCCCAGCAGGGTGGATTATGCGCAGGCGTTGGCGCTGCGGGCGCAGAACCCAAAGCCCGGCACTTTCCGCGCGGGCAAGCCGGTAGCCTCCGCGGATTTCGACGAGAATTACGAACCAGTTGGTCCTGGGTATCCGGCCCAGGCGGCAAGCAGCTATACAGTCCGCGACGGCGATACGCTGCAATCGATCGCGCAGAGCGCGTGGGGCGACAGCTCCATGTGGTACCTGATCGCTGACGCCAACGGGCTTGACGGCTCGGAGAGCCTACAGGCCAACCAGCGGCTGATTATTCCCAACAAGGTCACCAACATTCATAACCGCGCGGGCGTCTATCGGGTCTACGATCCCGGTGAAGCCATTGGCGATGCCATGCCACTACTTCCCGCCGAACCCGCTCCACCAGGCCATAAAGGATGTGGGGCTTTCGGACAGATCCTCCTTGCGGTGATTGCCATCGCTGTGGTGGCCGTGACTCAGCAATATGAGGTCTTTGCTGGCCTCGGGAGCATTGGAGCCGGCGCAGCTTCAGCGGTCGCTGGTTCCCTCGTTAGCCAAGCAGTCGGAGTGGCAACCGGTATCCAAGACAAGTTCAGCTTCAAAGCAGTCGCTCTTGCCGCTATCAGTGGCGGCATCGGAGGCGCAATGCCGACTGGTGACCTCATCCAGGGGGCGGGGCATTTCGTCAACGACGTGGCGCGGGGCGTGTTGACGAACGTCGCTACCCAGGGGGTCGCGGTCGCCACGGGCTTGCAGGGCAAGTTCGACTGGACGGGCGTCGCTGCAGCGGGCGTTTTAAGTGGAGTGGGTGGAATCGCCGAGCGTACCGCCACTCATCTCGGGCTCAATACCTGGACGGCTGACGGCGCACCCCTCAACCGCTCTGAGTTTGCAATCGGACAGGCTATCCGTGGCATGGCAGGCGACATCGCTGGCGCTGCTACACGCTCCGCGCTCGACGGCACGGACTTCGGCGACAACATCCTCGCCGTCCTGCCCGATGCGATCGGGAGTACCATCGGGGGGATCGCCGCCAGCGCCATCACCGCCCGCAACGATCCACTAGCCGATGTGCGCGCCGATCTCGCGGCGCAAGGTGGGTACACCTCGCTCGGCGACAGCATGCCGATAACCGACCTATCCGATACGCTGCCTTCGCTCGATGATTTATTAGACACCCAAAGCGGATCAATCTTAACTGCCTCGAAAGTTCCACAGACAGCCGCAGGAGGCGGAGTGGCGAGCACAATAGTTCCGATAAATGGAACGACTTATGTTGTCATTGGTGCGACTAACTTTAATCCGAAATCATCTAATGGTTTGACCGCAATTCCGAGCCCAGCGGTGATGGCCGCGGCAGCTAGCGGACAAGGGTTAGTGAGTGTAACATACGGCACAAACGAAAAGGGAGGCTTTATTGTACTTGATGCGGCAGGCAATCCTATTGTATCACCGCTTACAAGCGGCAAAGCGGGAGGCAATGCCCTGCAAGATACTCTCAGTTTTGGACCTCGTTCATCCTGGCCCAGTGGCGTTTTGGCGCTCATACATGGTCACATTGATAATAGTCCAACAGGAGATGCAGACGATGGCATGGTTGATGCGCCGCTTCCTCAAACCCCTTATGGAGATACGGGTTCTCTGGCCGGCAAAAATCCTATTCCCACAGCAACTGTTTCAAACGGCTTAGTCGGGTGGCATGTCTTGGTAAATGGTCAGCTACAATTCTGGTACCCACAACATGCGCTTACGCCTTCGCAAGCTCGATCAATTCAGAAGAATCTGAACAAGGAACAACCTCTTTTTAGGTAGATCAATGAGAATAACGTCGGCCATTAACGTTACTAAAACCGGTATGCGTGCCGTACTTATGTGGCTAGCAATTGGATCGGTGTCACAGGCAACCGAATCTCCGCCGATTAGAGTAACCCCAGAAGATGTTAACCTGCACCCCAAACGATATATAAACAGTGTAGTATCGGTGTCTGGCTATATTGTACTGGGAGAAAGGGGGAAAATGGGCGGGCACGTTATAATGCAATCTGAATCGATTTACAATCGAGAGAAAGTAATTTACTCTAGTGGGAGGAGCTTTGACAGCAAGCTTATGCTCAAATATTGCTTGAATATCTCGAATCCTGATGCACTATATGATGGTGCTTCGAGATATAACAAGAAGCATCTCGTAATCATCGGAACCATTGTCGATAATTATGACGATCCTACGTCTTGTAGCGGAGGATTGGCTTTGTCAATGAAGCGCGTTTTGCCACACTAGCATCAGGACTTCTGTGGTTGCCGCCCATGATGCAAGAGGGATTCTGACCTTCTGAACTGGTGATCGAGTGCGGTCTTCTGTCAGGCCTTGATTGCGGCGATTTCAGATGCCGCTGGCCGGTATGGTGATCCGCGGATCAGGTCCAAATCTCATTGGCGAGCTTTATCACTCAGAGTCCTGAACTGGTTTTCCTGGTCCAGATCTGTTCGATCATTTTGCCCATTCGAGTCGTCGCCTTCTCAAACCTCTTTCATCCAGCCGGTCTGGGGTAGCCTCGTATCAGGCAGCCATGATCGGCGTCGGATTCTTGTAGTCTTCGTTCTTTGTCAGCATGGCCCAAATCTGGCGCGCCATCTTGTTGGCTAGTGCGATGGCGACCAGCATGCGCGGCTTACGGTCCATCATGCGCGCCAGCCATGAGCTTTCCGGGATCGTCTTGCGTCCCATCCAGTTCAATCGCGACATGGCGCCAATAATCAGCATCTGCCGGATGTCGGCTTGGCCGGTCTTGGTGATCCGCCCAAGCCGTTCTTTACCGCCCGATGAAAACTGTCGCGGCACCAATCCAAGCCAAGCCGCAAAGTCGCGGCCATTGTGAAAGCTCGCCATGTCAGGCGCAAAGGTCTCCACCGCCATGGCCACTAGCGGTCCGATGCCAGGCATGGTCTGTAATCGCTTCGATACCGGTGTGGCGGCTGCGAGTTCCTTGATCTTTGCTGTCTTCGTATCAATCCAGCCATTGAGCACAGCAATCTGCTCGAGCATCGCGAGGCACAGCCGCGCGAGGCCTGATCGCGCGGTTCGATGTCGACAGCATGGCCAACATGACGTTCCAGTTCCAGAAGCTCGAGAATGTCGATCCGGCGACACTCGTTTCCGAACTCCAGAAAATCTTTCAGCCGCCGCTCGACATCATCGGATCGCGGGTCAAAGTCGTGCCCTTCCCCAGACTGAGCTCGGTTCTGCTGATCGCCGCCAATCGCAGCGATATCGATAAGGTCATGCCCTGGATCCAGCGGCTCGATGCCGGTACCGCGGGCAAAGCCAAGCTCTACAGCTACGCCGTTCAAAATGGACTCGCGCGTGATCTGGCTCGCTCGACCGTGGCGGTGCTCGGCATTCGTCCATCGACTGATTACATGAGCACCGCGCCGGCTGCGGCTCCGGCCCCGTCCACGGTCATGCCGGCCGGCAAGGATAACTCCGATCAGGCGCCGCCGGTGGACACCTCCTATCAGGATTTCCGCGAGGACAGCCCCCCCAGCGGTCCGCGCATCGTGCCCGACGAGGCAAACAATGCGCTGCTGATCTATGCGACCGGCGAGCAATATGAAACCATCCGCGAACTGCTCGACAAGATCGATCATCCCGTACCACAGGTTCTGATCGAGGCGACGCTGGCCGAGGTCACGCTCAGCAACGATCTGAGCTATGGGGTGGACTGGCAGAAGCTCGACAATAAATCGACTTACACGCTCAGCAGCAATGCGAGCGGTACCCCCGCCTCGATCTTCCCGGGCTTTTCCTACTCATATATCGGAACGACCGCACGCGCCGTTCTCAACACCTTGCAGTCGAAGACTGACGTGAAAGTGCTCTCGGCGCCGCGGCTGCTTGTGCTCAACAACCAGACCGCCTCGCTGCAGGTAGGAGACCAGGTGCCCTTGGTCACCCAGCAAGCGCAAAGCGTGTCGGCGGCAGGTGCTCCGATCGTCAACACGCTCGAGCTTCACGATACCGGCGTCATCCTGAAGGTGACGCCGCATGTCAATGAGAGCGGTGCAATCGTGCTCGACATCGCACAGGAGGTGAGCGACGCCGTGCCGACCACGACGTCAGGCATCTCATCGCCGACCATCCAGCAGCGCAAGCTTGCCAGCACCGTCGCCACCCGATCGGGGCAGATGGTGGCACTGGGAGGGCTGATCCGTGACCGGGTCACCAAGACCAAATCGGGCATTCCGATCCTGAGCCAGATCCCACTTTTGGGTGGCGCATTCGGGACGCATGACCGCACGGGCGCGCGGACCGAATTGATTATCCTGCTGACACCGACCGTCATGCGATCGCCTGAGGAGACAACCGCGGTCGCCAACGAGGTCATCGAGCATCTCGATGCGGTTCGCCCGTTGGTCGAGCGTGCAAAAATGAGGCAGATCGGTGCTCCGCGCCCCAAAGGATGAGCGAGGATTTATCCTGATAGGCGCGATCTGGCTGTTGATGCTGTGCGCCTCGATCGCCGCCATTCTGATGCTGCGTGGGTTGAATGAGGGCAAAGCCGCCAAAACCCAGGCTACCTCGATGGCGACCCGGTTCGCGCTCGAAAGCGCCGTTGAAACGGCCGCCGCGGACATCTTGTTCAATGGTCAGCGCAGCCATTGGGCGCTTCTCCCCGCTGAAAGCGCCGTGCCGATTTCCGATCGAACGATCCAGGTACGCGTTTCCAATGAGGTGGGACGGCTTGATCTCAACGATGCAAACCCTGAAGAAGTCGCATCCGCACTTCAGGGCTTTGGTTTTGCCGCGGCCGAGCGCCAGCCGTTGCTGGATGAGCTGGAGCAGCGACATATCGCCAATCATCGTCTGCAGACCTGGGCAGAGGTGCCGATGATCCTCGCGAAACTCCCAGCGGATCGTCTTCGAAGCACATGCCTCGTTCGAGAGCTGACGCTTTATTCGGGCCTCGCCGCACCAAGGCCCAATCAGGTCTCGCCGGAGCTTGGGCATGCATTGGGGCTCGCCACATCAGCCGAGCCGGCCTTGCCTGACCCTGGCTCGGCATTGCGGTTCGAAGCCTTCTCGCAGGACGGCGCGAGACTGCTTGAGGTCCTCAGAATTACCGGCACGATCGGCCGGCCGATCACGATATTGCGGCGGGAGTTCAATCCGCCTTGCGGGAGTAGGGCATGAGCAGGTCTGCACAGAGCTTGCCGGGAGTTGACGGACCCGCGCGTGCGGGCGCCACGGCGCGCGGGGACGCCAGATGACATTCGCCCAGATCGAAGAATGGGTGATCGAGGACCGCCCCGTTAAAGTCGCAAAGCCGTTGATTCTGCTTTCCGCTCTGAGCGATCGCAACCGGGAATGGTCGGTTTCGCGAAAAGGGTTCGCGGTTGCCGGATCGATCATCGTCCATCTGTTGCTGCTTTACTTTTTCGTGAACAAACTCACCGGCGCGGCACCTGCCCATCAGCTTGCGGGCGCGGGTGGACCGTCATTATCGGTGTTCAATCTCTCCAGCAGTTCGGATGATCTGACGGAAACGAAGTCGGAAAAGGCCGCCAGCGCTCCGAAACGGGATGAGGCAATTCAAAAGCCGGTTCCGGTGGTGCCGGCCGAATGGAAGGTCTCGACCATATCGGTGTCCTCAACTGCAAGTGCGACCACTGGGCAGAGCATATCAACCGGGACGTCGACCTCGAGTCCCGCCGGCGGTGGTTACGACCCCTATGCGGGGGCGTCACCAATGCCACTTATACCCGATGCAAATACCGACATACCCCCTGGAAACCCCACTGCGAGCAATAGCGCCGACCCGATCACGATCGATCAGGACATTCTGGGAAAAATTCGGTCGATGGTGCGTCAATTTGCGCGACCGGGAAATCCAGTGCGACTGACGCTCACGGTTGCCGGGGATGGTGCAATAATCGACCTCAAGCTTTCGGGCGCGCCTTCGCAAGCTGAAAATCGGGTGAAGACCTATCTGCGCTCACGATCCCTGGTTACCATAGCGGGTCCCTTAACCGGCAACCAGGTGCGTACAATCGACTTATGAACTTACCTCGATGGCGGTGCTTCAGCAAGCCGGTAACCCGGAGCATGTCACTTTGACATCGCGCCTTTGGCATGACCGCCACAAGAGTGCCGAATCGCGGTAGCTCCGAGCGGCTTAAAAGTGAGCTTGGGATTCTTGGCGTGCGCGAGCGGCACATACTGCGTTATCAGTATCTGGATGGTTTGAGCTTCAGCAAGATTGCGCAACTGCTTGGCATGAGCAATGTTCGCGAATCTCAGCTTTGCAAAGCTACATCAGCACAATGCAGAGAAGGCTTGCCGCCTCGAGGTATTCGGATTGGATAAAGCCCGTGGTGAACAACCCGGATATTTTTAGTTGGACCGGCTGACGGGCGACGGCTGTGATTCCCATTTTTTACTGATCTTGAGATGTTCGATCTTTGTTTTGCTGGACATTTGCCCGCGACATTGTTTGAGATGGACACCGTTTATGACGATTATCATCTCTTACTTTAGAGGCGTGCAGTGACATCTACCGTACCAGCCAGCCAGGTTTTTCAACAGACGACGGTAGCGACGTTGCCGGCACCTTGGTCCATGACCTTCCTGCCGGATGGGGACATGCTTGTGACCGAGCGCCCGCCCGCCGGCGCCAATCTACTCAACCCCGTCGCCGAGGGGCATATTCGGCTCGTAACGCAAGCCGGCTCGGTGTCCGTTCCGCTGACCGGCGTGCCGGATAATGTGGGCGTCCTCGACGTCGAGCTCTCCCCCAATTTTGCGCAAGATCATGTCGTTTATTTCAGTTATCTCGTCCGTGATCCCGCAGCGCCCCGCGTTGGTCGCGCCGCTGGCGAGCCGGGTATAGACCCGGCGGGGGTTTCGGTAGCAAGGGCGGTGCTGGACCTTTCAAATGCGTCCGCGCCAGCGCTTACGTCAGCGTCGATGATTTGGCACCAATTTCCAAAGGTCGCGAGCTATCCGGGTTCTGGCGAACCCGGCGGCCGGATCGCATTCTCTCCTGACGGCAATTATCTCTATATCTCGTCGGGCGACCGACAGGAATTTGCCCCCGTCCAGTCGCTTGATGACAATCTCGGCAAGATGATCCGGCTTTATCCGGACGGAACGGTACCGGCGGACAATCCATTTGCCGACGTAGCCGGCGCGCTCCCCGATATCTGGACGCTCGGGCACCGCAATCCCTACGGGCTCGTTTTTGGTACCGATGGTCAGCTCTGGGAAAATGAAATGGGCCCCATGGGGGGTGACGAGCTCAATGTCATCCAGCCCGGCGTTAATTACGGATGGCCCAACGTCTCCTACGGCAATAATTACGATGGCGGCCTCATTCCCAAGCCCTCACCGGGCGACGGCTATGGAACTTCGGCTTTGACCTGGACGCCGGTGATCGCACCGTCCGGTATGATTTCATACACCGGCGGCGCTTTTCCTGACTGGCAAGGCGACCTCATCCTTTCCGGCCTGCAGTCGAAGGGGCTCGTGATCGTTGATCCTAACGGCACAACAGCTTCCGAACTCGAGCGGATCGATTTCGGGGTGCGGACCCGAGATGTCGTGCAGGGGCCAGATGGATCGCTCTGGGTGCTTTTCGACCAACCCGATGGCCGGCTGGTCAAATTGTCGCCTTTGCCGGGCGCGACAACAGGATCCAGCATCGCGCCACCCTCGGCTGTCACGCCGCTGCCAGAGGGCAACCACAGCGTCACGGTACTTACCAATGGCAATAGCATAAGCGTAGGTGTCGAAACACTCACTGGCGGCACGTCAGACCTGAAGGCACAGCTTTATGACTCGACCGGCCATGCGGTGGGGTCCTCGATAATCCTCATCCAGACCACAGCCGGGGACCAAGGCCAGGCCGCGGTTCTTGCGACGGCTTCCGGCGGCTTCGATGTGGTCTATGGCAGCCGTAGCTTCGGTCCATTCAACTATTATCTTCAGGCATTCCAATCCAATGGAACGGCCTCCGGCAGTGCGATCCAGGTCAATAGCAGTCCCGCCAGCTTCCATTCGCCCCCGGCCATTACTGCTCTCAGCAACGGCAACCTTGCCGTAACATGGCTCGGCGGTGCGGGGTCTGACATCACCGACGTGCGCGTGCAGCTGTTCGCAGCGAACGGCACGAAAATCGGCGGGGAAATCTTAGCGTCAGATCATCCTGAAAGCGGCAAGATCGGCGAGCATATCGTCGCCCTCTCCGGCGGCGGCTTTGCCATTTCTTGGACGGACTACAGCGTAGAAACGGACGTCTATGGCAGTAACGCTGCCGTACGGGCGCAGGTTTTCGACGCCAACGGCAACAAGGTCGGCAGCGCGCTCACCGTCAACACTGTTACTCTGGGCAATCAAGATCAATCTTCGCTGACGGCGCTGCCCACGGGTGGATTCGTTGCTACCTGGCATGACGATGGCCATGCCTATGGGAGCTCAACGGGAACCGAGGGTATTTGGGCACAGCTCATCGATGCCAACGGGAGCAAAGTCGGCACAGCGATCCATGTCAGCGATGCGGATGAATATGGCTATGCACCGAGCGTAACCACTCTGCCAGGTGTTGGCTTCGCTATTGCTTGGCAAACTTCGCCGAGCAATCCCAACGCCGCTCGCGACCTTATGTCCCGATTGTTCGAATTCAACGGACGGCCGATGGGGCCCGAGTTCACGGTTGCCACGGGTGCTGCCCCCGGATTTCCGACTGTGGCAGGATCGCAAAGCGGTGACCTCATCTTCGGCTGGACCGGAAGCGAAACGCCAGGATCCAACGATCACATTGCCTCCTACCACGTCGCCATTGGTACCTCAGGGAGCGACACTCTCACGGGCTCTGCCAACAACGATCTCATTTTCGGCGGAGATGGCAATGACAGTATCGCAGGAGGTGCGGGCACCGATATCTTGAATGGCGGCGCCGGTGTTGACCATTTCATCGGCCGTGCCGGCGATTTGGCGGGTGACACGATCTTGGACCTCGCCATTGGGGAGCAGATCATCGTCTCAGACGCATCCATTGGAGGGTTTTCTTACCAGCTCTCCGGTTCGACCCTGAACTTTACAGGCGGGCAGCTCACATTGGGCAGTGTTCCGGCCGGGACGAGGTTTTCCATCAATGCGGCTGGGGGCGGCGGCGTCGCATTGACGCGCCTCCAGCCCCAAACCGTTCACGATACGAATGGAGATGGCCACAGCGACATTTTCTGGCGAAGCACTTCGGGGCAATTCAGCGATTGGCTAGCTGGCGGCCATGATAACGGGGTCTATGCCGTCAATGATGCAAATGCTTTAACCTCGGTTCCACTCAGCTGGAAGGTTGCCGCTATTGGTGACGTGGACGGCGATGGCCGCGCCGATATGATTTGGCGAAATGACAATGGTCAATTCAGTGATTGGCTAGCGAAACCCAATGGCGGCTTTGTCACTAACGACACCAACGCCTTTTCTACCGTTTCGGCCAGTTGGCAGGTTGCCGGCGCCGGCGATTTCAACGGAGACGGTCATGCTGATGTCCTTTGGCGGAACAACAACACGGGCCAGTTTAGTAATTGGCTAGGGCAAGCGAATGGCGGTTTCGTAGCGAACGATGCGAACGCCCTTACCACCGTTGCCAAGAATTGGCAGATTGCCAGCGTCGGCTATTATAATGGCGACGGTTTCGCTGACGTCCTCTGGAGGAACAGCAGCACGGGTCAGCTAAGTGATTGGCTCGGCCAGGCGGGAGGCGGCTTCCAGCAGAATGATGGACATGCGCTTACAACCGTCGGTTTGGACTGGAAGGTGGTTGGATCGGGCGATTTCAACGGGGACGGTCGCGGCGATATATTGTGGCGCAACAGCGTCACAGGCCAATTGAGCGACTGGCTTGCCAAAGCGGATGGGGGTTTCGAATCAAATGATCCCCACGCCCTCACCAATGCACCGCTGAACTGGCACGTCGCAGGCATCGGTGATGAAAACGGCGATGGCTTGGCCGATATCTTGTGGCGCAGCGATAGTGGCCAGATCAGCGATTGGCTGGGGCAAAGCAACGGTGGCTTCGTCAACAACGACGCTCACGCACTTACGAGTGCGCCGATTGATTGGCTTGTCCAGTCTCCTGACATTCACTGGTTTTAAGCATCGGGCGTACCATAGCGAGTCGTTAACGGTGCGCACCATCGACTTATGAACTTACCTCAGTGGCGTGCTGCAGCAAGTCAGGTAACCCGGAGCCTGTCACTTTGACATCGCGCCTTTGACATATTGCTTATAGAATCAGGCAATTTTGGGCAGGAATTGCTTGGGAATGTCTTTCGCCTCAAAGGTTGCCGATCGCTTCGACCCTTCAACCTTGGTGGCCGCCGACGTAGCGGGAGCGATCACTTCCATCTCTTCCGGCGCGATCGGAATGGTTCCGGATTCCAGGAGAGACGCCGCCCGCCGTCGCGATCATCCTCTTACCGGCCTCGCGTTGATCAAGCCCGATCGTCCGCGCCGCCATCCATTCCGGCACATGCCAGCGTTCCGGCAATGATCTCGCGACCGCCCCTGGCAGGATCGCCATCAGCAGCATTGCTGCCAACGCTGCACAGACACCTGTCCAGGAAAGGATCCGCCGCTGATGATGCGCAGCGCGGCCATGATCGACCATGGCATCGATCCGACCGATCGCCCGGAGCAGCTCGTCGCGCGTGTCGTGGAGCTGCTTCTGGTCCGCCGCGCGTGCCACCTCACTGGCGTGTGAGATCTCCGCGGCCATCGCGGCTGGCGACAGGCTGA
>Ga0207702_10000499_pt1 | contig 44184 bp, 40 predicted proteins | sample KBSCornC62_FD_184302 | JGI IMG/M metagenome (GOLD analysis project Ga0207702, IMG submission 184302) | Corn rhizosphere microbial communities from Kellogg Biological Station, Michigan, USA - KBS Corn C6-2 (SPAdes) (version 2) | ecosystem: Host-associated > Plants > Roots > Rhizosphere > Soil ... | reverse complement strand
CCTCGTCACCGAACCAGCTGCGGATTTCGTCTCCCGCACGGTCGAAGAAGCCGCGTTCTTCCGGATCATAATCGTCGGGCAGGCGCCGGTCGCGCGGCCCGCCATATCCGGAACCCGTTCCGCCGAACTGGCCGCGCGTGCCATATTGATAGCCGCGATCGTCCCGCCAGTCGCGCCGCGCGCGGTAACGGTCGGAATCGCGGTCCCAGTCCGTCCAGTTACGATCGCCGTCACCATAGCGACGTCCGCCTTGGTAACCCATTGTCCGTCTCCTTGTCTGCTTTTGCACGACGCCCATTCGGCCGCCGTCACCGCACCAATGAGCATGAAGCCGCATCGTTCCGGGCGTTACGCAGGAGTAATGTCCCGCCTTTGCCCCGGCATAGCTATTGAGCGTGACCTGGGCAGGCCGTTCGCAGCCGCCCCAATTTTGCGCAAAAAAGACCGTTGCATGGCCGCAATCGCTCGCTTATAGGCAGCGCTCCTTTACGGGGCCGTAGCTCAGCTGGGAGAGCGCGTCGTTCGCAATGACGAGGTCAGGGGTTCGATCCCCCTCGGCTCCACCATTTCTCTTTGAAATCACTCGATTTTTCTGGGATTTGGGTATTCCGCCTTAAAATTTGGAACGATCCTGTCCGGCGAACGGCATCGGCCACATTCTTGCTGCCGTTTCCCTCGGATCGAGAAGCCCAGACGGCATTTAACCCGTAAGATGACGTTTGATCGCGGCGCCGCTAGTTTGACGAGACCACCTAGCGCAATTCCCGGTCGGGATGGTTTGTTCAGCGCGGCGGCGTCCTCGGCAATGCGCTATGGACGACTCGCGCCGGAAATGTCAGCCGCACGCGGGACTGCTCCGAAAGATAGGGGGCGACCACCATGGTTATCGAGTTAGGATCCCGCTCGATACGTGCAAGCCGGTCAAGAGCAGTGCGAACCTATCTGGGCTGACCCGAAGTTTTCGCCTCGCATGAGATTCAAGGCAGGCTCTAAATCATAGCACGATGTCTCGCGGCATGGCCAAGCGATTCATGCAACTATCATCACGACTCTATGGTGTTTCCACCGCCATGCCCAGGCTGCCATCAGGCAATATGATCGAACGTTGGTTATCGCAGACATATTCAGAGATCTTGTACGAAAGGGGCTCCTTTTTGTACATGAACTTGAAATTATAATATTCTGAGAGATATTGGGGATCCTCAATCGACACTTCATCTATCAGAAATTTTTCGGCGTCCATGAATATCCTTTCCCTGACTATCATGTTCTTGGAATGGGGAATGTCCATGAACTTTACGTCTTCGCGGATTCCCGCCGTGGTGACATCGAGAACGTCGCCGTTCCATCGCGCCACCGAGTAGCCGAGATAACCCGGATCTATGCTGTCGATCGGCGGCAGGTCTTCATCGAGATAAATGCGCCGGGTTTGCGCCATGAATTCGGAGAGCACCGTGATCTGCCTGAGATCAGGATTTTGCAGAATTTGCAGTGCGTAGTGCGCCCACATGATCATGGGGGTTCCGTCGGGCCGGCAAAGGGCGCTATCGTCGGGCAGCGGATGGCCCGCGGCTTCCGCGGCGGCCAGCTTTTCCTGTAGCTGGTGCCATTGCGTCTTATATGGCTCTCTGAGCGGCGGTTCGCCCGGATCCCATTCCGGAGGGTTCGGTTGACCTGAAAAGGTTCCGGGCAATGGAGGATAGTGATTCCATACCCCGCTGATGTTTGGAATGCCCGCAATGGCAGGCATTGTCAGGGCACAGGCGACGAGCACGATCGCGGATCGCAGGATGCCAAGGCGAGGGGAAGAGCATTTCATCGGATTGCTCCCTTCATGGACGAATTTGGGGGAAGCGTCGACGCGCCGGCGCTCGATCCATAGGTGGCGCGTTCACCATGCGCTCATCGATTTGCCGCCCGGCAGCGTGACGGTCTTCAACATCCCGCCAGGCTTGCCGTTGCGTAGAGGATAGAAGGCGACGTCAATCCTGGTTCCGGGCGTCAGCGTGTTGTGCTTCCAGTCCTGATGCCCCATGAGATTGGGGCTGCTGCATTCGAGCGTATAGGTGGTGGAACCGGCAGTCCCGATGACGAAGACATGCGGATTGGTCCATTCGAAACGTGTCACGACCAAGCTCTTAAGTCTGGTCTCCGTCCTCTGGTCAAACATGGCGAAAGAATGATGGCCCAGGGCAGGGAGTGGGATGATGGCCGCTGCCAGAGACGCAGGCGCCATCCATTTTACAAGCGATTTCATATCCGTTCCTTGGTCGAGAGCAGGGACGGCGGCACTATCCCTTGACCCAGTGGAAATCAAAAATTCAGCTGATACTGCACGCCGATCTGGCGTGGGCGGCTGACCACGCCACGAGGCAGGCGCTGATCATTTTCATCCCGCCGATCGAATGACGAAGATGGCTGGTCCCCATAATTCAATCGCTTATCCAACAGATTCTTGACGTAGATCAGAATCTGCGAATGGCCGATATTCAGACCAAGATTGCCATTGACCATGTCGATGGGTTGCCGCGAGAGAAAGCCGCCCTCGCCATCGGGAACCTTGGTCGAGCTGGTGTAGCTATAGTCTGCGGCGACGAACAGGCTGACATCGTCATTGACCGGCGCTTCATAATATCCGGAAATGGTGCCGGTCCATTTCGGGACCAGGCCCAGGCGGCTATTCGGCGCCTGCGGCAGAACGCCCGGGTCCTTGAGGATTGCGTCGGTGTGACCGAGGCCAAGCTGGATTGACAGAGGCACCCCGGCAAAGGGCTTGCCGGAAATTTCGATCTCCGCGCCGTTTATCCGAGCTTTGCCGGCGTTCGTGGTAAACGATATTCCGCAGATCGGGAGCAGGGTGGCCTGTTGTATGTCAGACCAGTCCATTCGAAATGCGGCGGCTGACGCGCTCAGCCTGCCGCCAGCCAAGCGGCTTTTGGCGCCGACTTCATAGCTCCACAGGGTGTCGGACTTATACTGTCCAATGTCGTCTACCGTGAGTCCCAGCCTGGCAAGATCATCCCCGCAGAAATCAGGCAGACGCGCCTGTCGGCCCCCAGAACGAAATCCCTTGGACACCGAGGCATAAATGTTGCCGCGGTTGCCGATCTCGTAGGAAAGCACGGCCTTCGGCACCAGGCCCGTCTCCGTGTTGTGCACCGCAGGATTTTCCGACATGCCCGTTTCACCATAGATAAATCCGGTGTCGGTGCTGGCGGCGGTGTTCTGGGTTACCCAATATTTTCGTAGCCCCAGCGTCATGGTGAGCCTGGGCGCCAACTCGTAATAGACTTCGCCAAAGAAGGCGGTGTCGATCTTGCGTGTATCTGCGCTGGCTGAGCTCAAATAGGGAGGAATCAAATCCGCGTCTTCCATTTCCTGAACGAAAATGCCCGGCGCAATCGAATAGGAGCGTTGATTCTGGTGGAAGAAGCCGACGATGCCGGAAAGATCCGGCAATATCGTGCCTTGGTCGAACGAAAGCCGCACTTCCTGCGTCAGGCGCCGCTCTTTGGAAAGGCTGGTGACATAGAAGGCCGGTCGTCCCAGATCGATGCCTTCATCCTGTTCGAAATATTGGTTCGTACCTTCCGTATTGTCTTCCAGTTCCCGGATCTTGCGCTTGAAATAGCTGCTCGACGATATCACCGAGAAGCCGTCACCTGCATAATTCAACACCAGCGACGCGATACCCCAGCAATCCTTTGAATATTCCTGCACATCGCGGTCGCGTTCCACCGTGTAGGACAGCGGTCTGTAAGCGGGAAGCGGTACGTAGCTGGCGGGAAAGCCGTGCAGCTTGCTGGTCTGCCCGATGCCGTTGATTGTCGCTTCCAAGTCCTCCGTCAGCTTTACGCGCAACGTAACGGAACCCGTATAGGTGTCGTTACGTCCCTGACCTTTTTTTGAAACGAGTTCGCCGGAGGCCGCGTCCGGAAACCGCCGCGTGATGAAGCCCGATTCCCGTGTATAGCCTAGCGCCACGTCCAGGGCGATCCGGTCCGGAACGAGGGCGGCGTTCACCATGGCGCTACCGTCGAAATCGAATCCGCCATTGCGGGTAGCGCCGCCCTGCACCTGCACAGCGCCGCTTGTTTCGTTAAGCGAGGCCCTTTTCGTGATGAATCGAAGCGTGCCACCCATGGAGCTGGCGCCGAACAGCGTTCCCTGTGGCCCCTTCAAGACTTCGATGCGTTCCAGATTCAACGTTTGGGGACTTACAGATGCCGGGACCGGCGTATCGTTGATGTAATAAGCAGTGGTGTCATTGCCGACCACGCCCCTGATCGTGGTTTGACGATCGCCGCTCCAGAGCAGGTTGCCGCCTTGCCCATATTGGAAGCTTAAATTGGGCACTTTGGTTGCATAGTCGGTGAACGTCTGAATATTCTGCTTTTCGAGGAAGTCGGAAGAATAAGCGGTGATGGAGGCAGGGACGTTGGTCAGCGCTTCGTCCCTGCGGCGGGCCGAGACGATGATTTCCGGGACGCTCACTGCCTCCTGATATTCGCCCTTCCTTTCACTGTTCTCCTGTGCATGCGCAGACTCAACGGGCAATGCCAGCGCCGAGCCGGCAAGAAGAAGGACTCCAAAAGGTAGCGACCCTGCGGCCCTGCCTGTGACGATGCCATATCCTGATGGCATCGTCCGAACTTTGGAATATTTCATGGTCCCTCTTTCCCCGTTTGCATGATGCTATTCGCGCCCGCTCGTTGCAGTGCGTAGCGTTTCCTATCGGCAACACATTCTGCAATTTGTGTAGTTTGTTATCGGAAAGTAAACAAAACAGACCAGTGTAACACTGTTCCGAAACGTTCAGATCCTGGCTGTAACGTTACCGGAAACCCGCGTCGGACTGCCGTTGGCTTGAAGGTTGCCCGCAGATTTCCGGTGGAGGGCAAGGAGGGTTGGCGTGATTGGAGGTTGTTACCCTGCGCAGTGCCCGTTTAACGGTTTCGCGACCCCTTTGTACTTTCGCCGGTGCAATGTTCCGTTACGTTGCGAGGCTCACCGGCTGTTTGGGCGGCTGGGTAAATTGAACCAAACCCGATAGCCCCGGAAGGCAATCGATCAAGCGGCGATCGAACCATGCAGAGCAATTTGGCGCGGCCGCTCGTCGATCAAGGAGATATCCGTGAATGTCTAAAATCAGAATCCGTGCCGGTGTTCTTGGCGCCAGCCTTCTTGCACTCGGTCAACCTTTGGCGGCGCATCATTCCTTTTCGATGTTTGATCAGACCAGGACTTCCGAACTCAAGGGGGTGTCCGTCGCGCAATTTCAATGGGCAAACCCGCATGTATTCGTGGTCATTAAAAAGGATGAGACCACTTACACGCTGGAATGCGGCAGTCCGTCCAACATGTCAAAGACGGGCTGGAAGTTCAATTCGCTGAAACCGGGGGACAGGATCAACGTCAGCTTCTACCCGCTGCGCAATGGCAAGCCCGGCGGCGCACTGAAGGTCGCCACCCTGCCCAATGGGAGCAAACTGGATGCGTGGTGAACACCAGATGCCTCCCAAGGGGCAAGCCAAGCGAGGAAGAACGGAACAGCTGATGCGTTTAGGCCATCCAGGTGGGCTGACTTTCGCATTGATCGCCACGCTGACATGGGTCTGCGGCGGCGTCGCACTTGCTGCGCCCATGCCCGCCAGGCCGGCGGCAGCCGCGAATGTGAAGGCAGAGCCGGACATCTCAGGTGTCTGGGAACGGTATCCCGGCCCGTTTCTGGACGATGACGAAACAAAGCTGACGCCGCCGCCTGGCAAGGGCCCAGAGTTGAAAGAGCCCTATGCAAGCGAGTGGAGAGCCATTCGCAACAAGCGTCAAGCCGGGCTGACAGCGGGCACACCTCTGGTCGACGCCAGCACGCGTTGCCTTCCCGAGGGCACGCCTGGCATCATGGAGGGGATTTATCCTATCCAGATCCTGCAAAATCCGGGACAGATCACCGTGCTGGCGGAGCTTTTCATGCAGACGCGCCGCATCTATCTCGATGCGCCTTTCCCCGCCCCCGACGATCTTGCACCGTCCTATTTCGGTTTCTCGTCTGGCCACTGGGAAGGGGACATGCTGGTCGTCGAAACGCGCGGCGTGCAGAAGGACCTCCAGTTCTACGATATTCCTCACAGCGATGCGATGACGATTACCGAGCGATATCGCCTGATCGCACCCGATATGCTGCGGCTGGATGTCTCCGTCGAGGATCCGGAATATCTCAAGACACCATATAGTTTCAGCTGGGAGTATAAGCGCAACCGCGCCTATCGAATTCCTGAATATGTGTGCGATCACCGGCTCGACGTGATCAACTCGGACGGCACCGTATCCATGGGTCTCAAATGAACGGCCAAGGGCATGGCGTTTGATTTCGGTCGAAATCCGGGTAGCCTACCGAGGAACAGGCGAGCGCCAGACGAAATGGTGAATGACGATCGAAGATAGCTCAGTTTCCGAGGTAATGGCCCGCGCTTTGGCGGAAGAAGGTCGCCGGGTGCGGAGCTTTATCGCCTCGAACCGATCGGATACCTTGCTTCGGCTTTTCGATTTTCTGTTGCAGCAGTCCATCGGAGGGCGCCGGCCCAGAGAAGCGGAAATTGCCGAAGAGGTGTTTCAGGAGGGTTCGAGTGAACCGGGGCATCAGGGTTCCAGGGTTCGGGTCGGCGTCTATCGACTGCGCAAGAAACTGGACCTCTTCTATGTCGACAAACCTGGTGCACGCCTGACCATTCGGCAGGGTGAATATGGTCTTGTCCTCGAAACGCCCAGCATTGGGGGCGAGGAAGCCACACCGGTTGCCGAGTCATCGGGAGTGCCCCGCCAAGGTTTCGGTCTGATAGCGGCAGCCCTATCGCTATTATTGCTCATAAATGCCCTGCTGGCCCTGCTGTATTTCAGCCATGTCCTGGGCTCGGGTGATTCCCTTGGCCGTTCAGAACTTTGGCGCTCTTTTAGTGGAGAGAAAAATCCTCCATTAATCGTCATGGGCGACTATTTCATGTTTGTGAGAAAGCAGAAATCGGATAACTCCGATGAGGTCGTGCAGGATCTTTCGATAGAATCATCCGATACATTTTATGCGTATATCGCAAAAAATGTGGAGATGCGGAACATCTTTAATAATGAAGATCTCTATTCGGTAAGTTCAGATGTTTTGACCCCGGTCAGTCATATTTCATCTTTTCTTGCAAATGTGTCGTCGCGGCCGGTTACAACATCCGAACTCAATCCCGATATGCTGAGTTCGTCCGGAATCATCTATCTCGGGGCGCTTGATGCAATTTCTCCTTTGCTGAGCAATCCGTTGTTTCAGGCTTCGAAGTTCCGTTGTGGTACGACCTGTTATGAGCTGATCGACACATTGTCCGGGCGGCGATTCCTGTCCGACAGTCCCTATTTGCTGGACGACAGGATTGTCCCCCGGCGAGATTATGGTTATGTCGCCAGCTATCCTGGCCCTTCCGGTAACCAGATACTGATCCTGTCAGGAACGGGAGATGCCGGTGCCGCGCAGATGGCCAATGTCGTCATGGACGCAAAAATGGTGGAGGAGTTGCGCCAGCGCCTTGGCGGAAACTTGCGGTCCTTCGAAGCTCTCTACCAAGTCCGCACGATGTTCAATCGAAGCTATGGCAGCAGGTTGCTGATTGCGAGGCCAATCGATTCACAACGGATGTGGGACAAAACGAAGCGTGATGAATAATCGGGCGCCCTAGAGCGTTTTCACTATGAGCGGAAACGCTCTGGTCTTTTGATACCGCATTTTCCGAGCCGTCGACCGTAACGGTCAACTTGAACATGCTCTAGGAAGAGGGCGCTTTGCGTGTGCCGGCATCCAAGGTCCGTGCGATCACGATGCTGGTGTCGAATATCAGTCCACCTGCCGTGCGAATCTGATAGAGCGCTTCAAACGCTTTCGCGCCGCCAGTCTTGCGTGACAGCAGATCGAGTTGTCGTTTGTCTGATACAAGCTTGACCATTTGAGACAGCGCCGTATCATCAATACCTGAAATCACAAGTATCTGGTTGCCGGAGGGCCCAGGATAGCTGGCGATATAGCCATAATCATAGCCATAGGGGTCGCTGGACGGCATATTTTCATCGAAGGATTTCTCGATGGCCGGGCGCACCCTGAAAGTTCTGCCGGAGGGAAGGTCCGTTACCTCGTCAGGATCAGGACCAGGCGCAAAGCGGGACTGGCCGAGCACAGCAGATCTCAGCATGCCCAGCTCTGAGAAGTGCTCAATGTAGATGATATCGTCTGAATCGATGGTTTCTTGGGAAATCTGAGAGACTGGAACAATATCGGGCATGCCTCCGTCGGCTCGCACTGATGCGATCAGCGGCAGAAGCGCCGCAGCGCCTGTCGCAACTTTCGCCGGGACACGGCGGATATCACGGTCCCGCAACTTGCTGTATTGATCGGGATGCATTGTCAGATAATTGTCAAGGTCGCGCCCGGAACGGATTGTCGGGCGCATGGAAAGGCGCTCGATTTTGCCATCCTGTCCGCTCTCGACGACCATATAGAAATCACCCGCCGCGATTAGCGGCAATCGCTTGTGTGTCGCGACGGGTTTCCAGAAAGAGGTTTGGCTGAGGGGCAGGTTGACTGGACTTCCACGGCCACTGGCCAGGAACAATGTCGTCCACAGCGCCAGGGTAGCCAAAGAACAGATTGCGATTGCCGCCCATAACCGCTTTTGCCTGGAGTGAGGTCTCCGCAGGTCGGGAAACGTGGCGGCGTCATCCAGGCTTTCGGGCCCGTCGGCCAACAGCAGACGATATTCCCCCTTGGGGATTTGCAGCAATGGGCCGCTCTTCCCGGCATTGTAACTTTCGAGCCGCTGGCGAAGGCGGTGGACATGGACCCGCACGGTCGAGTCCTGGGAGGTGTCGAACTCGGCGCTTTTGCCGAACACCGCCATCGCGACTTCGATCTCCTTGGGTGGGCGCGGATCGCCAGACCTTTCGAGCAGATAGTCAAACAAGTGGACGAGAGTTGCGGAACGGCTCTCCCCTATCAGGGTCGCTCGAAATTGCGCGGCCCGTTCGGCTAAGAACCGCTTCAATTCCACGTCAGCCGGGCCGAAGGGGAATGGAGCTTTTCAAATGCTTGTCCGCTACCCTCGATCGCGCCGTGTTTCATAGTTGCACAGCCATCAGCGCCGAATTCCACGCCGGGGGATGCGGCGGCACGCCTGAAAAGAGCACTTTTCTCCTCACCTTGGGAGAGGGAGAGTTCATGGGATCGTGTGACACTGCAGATGCAAAGACTATCGACATCAAAATCAGCTATATGGCCCGTGCCAGGGGTATGCCGCTTTTCCGTTTCCTCTTGGCTTTGGCAGTGGTCATGATCTCCTGCGAGAAAAAATCGACAAAAGCTTTGACTTTTGCGAGCTGATAACTGCCCTTGGGGAAGATGAGGTAGAGCGGCAGCCGTTCGGAAACAATGTCGGAAAGAATGACCTCCAGAGCGCCGGAACTGATGTCATCCTCGATAAGGAACCGCGGAAGATAGGAAATACCCATTCCCGCCAAGGTTGCTTCCCGCGTCATCCTGACGCTGTTGGATGCGAGCGAGCCGCGGCTGACGGAAACGATCTCGTCGGACGATAACCGCCACTCGCCAAGCTTGGACAAGTGAGTTTCCAGGATGCACGGATGCTCCTTGAGATCTGCGGCGGAAGCCGGCCTGCCGTTTGCGTCCAGATAATCGGCCGAAGCTACCAGGGCCATTTCATAATCGCGCAGCTTTACCGAATCCAGATCTGGATCATAGGTGTCCCCCACCCAGAAGGCGACGTCGAACTTGCCCTTGAGCAGATCGGCCCTCGTGTCCGACAGGTTCATGATCAGCCGGACGTCCGGATATTCCTGCAAGAATCGCGGAATGATTTGGGTGACGTTGAAAAGGGAAGCGACAACGGGCGCATTCACCTTCAGATCGCCACGAGGCTTTGACAGCATTCCGGAGATGACCTGATTGGCCTCGCTCACCTCGTCGACGATCCGCGCGCAGCGGGCGTACATCTCCTTGCCCGACGGCGTCAGCGTCACGGTACGAGTAGTGCGATCGAGCAACTTCAATCCGATCGTCGCCTCGAGCCGCGAGATCTGCCGGCTGACTGCGGCCTTGGAATAGCCCAATGTCTTGGCAGCGGCAGAAAAGCTGCCGGAGCTCACTACCGCCGCAAACGACATCATTGCGATCGCGTTGCCGATATCCAGCTTGTCGTCCATCTTAAAACCTTCTGTCCTCTTGCAATGCTGAATATTTCATTGAGTTGCGCCGGGTGTCCTCGTGAGCGAATAGCGCTCACTGCGTGCGGTTTGCCGATTCCTTGCAGACTCTCTCGGCGACATTGCGATCGTGGCATCCGAGAGATTGTTTCAGTTGTTACTCAGAGTCACGCCGTGCAATCTCCTCTCTTGCAAACCGGGCCGCCGGGCTGGTGCCTCTCGTTTTTTGAGAGTTTACTGTAGGTAACAGTTCCCTCAGCAGCAAGCATCTGTTGCGGATAACGGGCAAAAATCGCCTTCAGATCGCGGGTGGGTGCGACGATTTCCTCCGAACTTGTGCAAGAGGGAAACGCGATCGACACCGTTACAAACCGTAAACAACGAGACGCGTGCGGTTGCTGCAGCAAAGGAGGAAAGGCTTCGACCACGCGCTGACAGGTGATCATTGAAACATTCGCAACTTCCCATTTTCGCCTCCGCTGCATTGGCGGTGGCTGCCCTGCCTGCTTTTGCCCATGAAGAGGATACCCGAGCGGCTCTCTCGCCCTTGAGGGATGAAGGGGCCCCGAGCGAGCAGGACAAGTCCGGGGATCGAGACGGAAGCGCGATCGTGGTCTTCGGTCGCGGCGAGAACAAGATCGGCTCCGCTGGAGCGGCGAGTGAAGGCAGCGTCTCTGGCTCCGACCTTCTCATCCGTCCGCTGGTCAGGGTTGCCGAGCTGCTCGAATCGGTTCCAGGCATGATCGCGGCCCAGCATTCCGGAAGCGGCAAGGCCAATCAATATTTCCTGCGTGGCTTCAACCTCGACCATGGGTCGGATTTCACGACCTATATCGATGGCGTTCAGATGAACCTGCGTTCGCACGGTCATGGGCAGGGCTATCTCGATCTTAACGGGCTGATTCCCGAAATCGTCGACCGCGAAGATTATCGGAAAGGTCCCTATCGGGCTGACGGAGGTGATTTTGCCCTTGCGGGCGCGGCCTATCTGACGACGATCGATCGCTATGCCGCGCCATGGGCATCGATAGAGGGGGGGTCTTATGGCTGGCGGCGTCTTGCCGGAGGCGGCTCGGTCGATGTTGGCGGGAACAGCTTAACGCTCGTTGGCCAGTACAAGATGTATGATGGGCCATGGCAGGAAGCGGAGAAGCTCCGACATCTTTCGGGCTTCGGCAAATATCTCGTCACTACGGGCTTTGGCAGGCTGGATTTTACGCTGCACGCCTATCACGCCACTTGGCGGCCGACGGAACAGATTCCGGAACGGATCGTCGGATCGGCGTCATGCCCGGATGTCTTTTGTTCTCCGGACCCCTCGGCAAGGGGGCGAACGACGCGGTTGGTGGCTGCTGTCCGCGCAAGCGGCAACGGGTGGTCGGCCAATCTCCATGGGCAATTCTATGATTGGGAGATGACCTCCAATCCCACCTATGCCAACGCAGATGGCAGCAGCGCCCAGATCGATCAGTTCGACAAGCGTTTCATTGTCGGTCTGGATGCGCGCAAGGATTTGACGCTTCTGCCCTGGCTCGACCTGACGGTGGGAACGGAGAATCGTTTCGACGACATTGGAACTGTTGGTGTGCACCACACTGATCAGCGGCGCTTCGTCAAATCCCTCGGCGTCTACCGCGTGAAGGAGGGATCGCTCGCGCTGTTCGGTGAAGCGACACTCCGGCCGTTGCCCGGCCTTCGCGTGATCGCCGGGCTACGTGGCGATCATTATGGTTACTCGGTACGTGCGAAGGATGCCGAAGCCCTGGCTCTGGGAGAAGGAAGCGGGCACGCAACCCTTGTTTCTCCGAAAATCGCGCTTGCCTATTCCCCCGCGCCAATCCTCGAATTCTACGTCAATCTGGGGCGCGGTTTTCATTCGAATGACGTCCGCGGCGCGGTCAATAGCGCGTCGCCTGTCCCTGTCTTAGTGCGAGGCACCGGCAAGGAGATCGGTGCTCGGCTCCAGCATGGGCCGTTCAGCCTGACGGCAACCTATTTCTGGCTCGATGTCGGCAGCGAGTTGCGGTTTGTCGGCGATTCCAATGCGGTGGAGCCAACAGGCGCCAGTCGGCGTCGCGGCTACGAACTGGTGGCCTTTTGGCGGCCGACCCCATGGCTCGCTATCGACGGCAATTACACGGCAAGCCATTCGCGCTACGACAATGGCGACCATATTCCCAACGCTTTTGAAAACGCCGCGTCGGCGGGCGTGTCAGCGGTATTCAAGGGGTGGGTTGCAAGCGCGCGTCTTCGCCATCTCGGCCCCTATGCGCTGATCGAGGACAACAGCGTTCGCGATAAAGGGAGCACGGTGGTTAACGCCAGGGTGGCATGGAAACCCCGCAATCTCGAAATTTACGGCGAACTTCTCAACGTGCTGAACAGTCGAGACAAAGACATCGCCTATTATTACGAGTCCTATATTCCTGGCTACGATGCCAGGCCTGTCGAAGGACGGCTGAGCCGTGTCGTAGAGCCGCGAACGTTACGTCTGGGCGTAAAATACAGTTTCTGAAAATTTTTCAGGGGGATGACGCCCTTTGTTCTTCGGAGGGCCGATCTCTTGCTCCTCGGCGCGCCGAACAAAGCCATGCGGGAGAAGGATCACATCGGAACGGGGAGGAATGAGAATGAACTTGCTGATGAGAGGGTGCAGGTCAAGAATCCTTCGACGGCGCGAATTCAGCGGATCGTGGGAAGGAGGAAGCCCCGCCTTGCGCGCGGCAAGGCAGGGCTGACTTAAGGGCCGGGCGATCAGTTGCCGACGGAAAGGCAGATCGTCTTCATCTCCAGATAGTCGTCGACCCCATATTTTGAGCCTTCGCGGCCAAAGCCCGACTCCTTGACGCCGCCGAAAGGCGCAATCTCGGTGGAGATCAGGCCGGTGTTGACCCCGACCATGCCATATTCCAGTCCTTCCGAAACACGCCAGATACGCTCCAGATCGCGCGTGAACAGATAGGATGCGAGGCCCGCCGTGGTGTCATTGGCAAGCTTGATCGCTTCAGCCTCGTCCTTGAATCGTATCAGGCCAGCGAGAGGACCAAATGTCTCTTCGCTGCACATGAGAGCATCATGGGATACATCGATCAGGACGGTAGGCGCAAAGAACGAGCCCCCGCCCTTGATCCTGTCACCGCCCGTCAGGATCCTGGCGCCGCGCTTCACTGCATCCGCCACATGGGCCGCGACATCGGCGACCGCCTGATCGTTGATAAGCGGCCCCTGGTCGCTGGGTCCGGCAAGGCCATCACCCACGACAAACTGGCCAACACGCGCTGCCAGTTTTCGCGCAAATTCATCATAGATGCCGTCCTGAACGAGGAAGCGGTTGGCGCAGACACAGGTCTGGCCAGTATTGCGGAACTTGGAGACGAGGGCGCCTTCGACCGCGGCATCGAGATCAGCATCATCGAAAACGATGAAGGGCGCGTTGCCGCCCAGTTCAAGAGACAGGCGCTTGACCGTCTGCATGCACTGCGCGGCCAGCCTCTTGCCCACCGCGGTGGAGCCCGTGAAAGTGAGCTTGCGCACCCGCTGATCGCTGGTGAGGACGTTGCCGATCGCCTGCGCGTTCCCGGTGATGACGTTAAAGACGCCGGCGGGAATGCCGGCATCCTCGCCAAGCTTTGCCAAAGCCAGAGCGGAGAAGGGCGTGAAGCCGGCGGGCTTCAGAACCATGGTGCAGCCGACCGCCAAAGCTGGGCCCGCCTTGCGCGTGATCATGGCGAGCGGAAAATTCCAAGGCGTGATGGCAGCGACGACACCGATGGGCTGGCGAACCACCATGATCCGTCGATCGGACCGGTGGGGTGTCAGCACATCGCCGTCGATGCGGCGGGCTTCCTCGGCAAACCATTCGAGATAGGATGCGGCATAGTCCACTTCGTCCCGCGCCTCGGAGAGCGGTTTGCCTTGTTCGGCTGTCAGGATGCGGGCAAGGTTGTCCTTGTTTTCCGTGATGAGCTCGCCCCAGCGCCGCAAGATCTTGCCGCGCTCCTTGCCTGTGCGGGTCTTCCATCCCGCAAAGGCTTTCTCGGCGGCATCAACAGCTTCGGTGGCTTCAGCCTCGCCAAGATCGGGCACATGGCCGATGATCTCCCCAGTGGCCGGGTTGTCGACCGCGATGGATTTGGACCCGGTCAGCCAATTCCCACCGATGTAGGAGGCCAAACGAAGAAGATCGATGCCCTGCAGCGACGGGATGAGCGCGGGACCTGATTCAGCCCGGAGCGCGTCAGTAACGGTCATGATATTACCTCAAATCTTGGGATTGCGCGCCTTTCTCATGCCGAAAGCAGGCGGCTATCGTCAGACATCCTCGCAATCATTGGGAAAGCCGAAATAGACGGCCGCGAGATTGCGGGCATAGGGGAGCGGATTATTCATCGCATGCGCACGCGCGCAGTGAATATCAAGGAAGGCACGCTGCATGGCATTGCCCCTGTAGATTGCCTTGCCGCCGCTAAACTGCATCAGCTTGTCGACTTCCGTGACGCAACGGCTCACGGTCATCGTCGTCGATACGGCCAGTTCGGCGCGCCGTTCGATCGGCCAGTCATTATTTTCAGCGCGGCGTGTCAACTCGTTCAGATCCCGATCGAGGACGAGTTCGAGCTCGTCGAGCGTACGCTGGGCCTCCACCACGGCCTGCTGGATCGAGGGGTCGTTCGCCAGTCGCAAGCCAGTATAGGTCGCACGTTTTGCGCGGGTATTGTCGATGAATACTTCCACTGCACGCTTGAGAGCGCCCAATGAGGTGATCGCGACGGTCCGGTTGAACAGCTGCGCGAACGGGATTTTGTACAGGGGCGCGGGATGTGCGACATGGCCGGGACAATCGAGCATGAACATGGAATGTTCGCTGATCGCGCGATACTCGGGCACAAAGACGTCCTCGACGACGATGTCGTTGCTGCCGGTCGCGCGAAGGCCCATCACGTCCCAGTTTTCGACAATGCGGTAATCGGGACGTGGAACGAGGAAATGAAGCGCTTCGGGCTTTTCGCCTTCGCCTGCCGGCGCCATGCCGCCCAGTATCACCCACTTGCAATGGGCTGATCCACTGGAGAAGGCCCAATGCCCACTGAGGCGAAAGCCGCCCTCGACGCGCATCACCTTACCCGCCGGCATCTGCGACGAGCTGAGGCGGACCGATTTATCTTCCCCCCAGACATCCTGTGCTGCCCGCTCGTCGAACAAGGCCAGTTGCCAATTATGGACGGCGACAACGCCATAGACCCAGGCGCTGCTCATGCAGCCCTCTGCGAGGATGCGCGCCACATCGCAGTAGATTTTGGGCGACAATTCATAACCGCCATAGCGGGCGGGCTGGAGAATCTTGAAAAAGCCGGCCTGCTCGAAATCCTCGATGGTTTCAGGAGGAACTTGGCCGCCAGCATTTGCGGCGGCTTCGCGTTCGCGAAGGACCGGAACGAGGTTCCGGGCGCGTTCGCGCAGTAGATTGGCAAGATCGTCGCTCGCTTCGTTCCGCGACGGCTGCAACGCAGCGTGGCCCATGGCAATCCTCTTTAGCTGATATGTTTCGATCGTAATTGAAAAATAGCAACGCTATGTCGATATTATGCCATACTGTTTACGAAATGCAATACTGTTGCGCGTCGCTGCCTGGGCGGCAAAGGGAGTTTGCGGTAAACGTCCCCAACATCGCGACCATCTCAGGGCTGGCACCCGCCGAAATGCCCATCTGCAATTGCATTCCCCTCACTCCGCAGCAGGAAAGTTTACAATCTTAGATATTTCCCTCATATTGTTACCACAAAGGCGTGCTGAGGTTGGTGCGCGGATGAAACCGGGGAGGGCGTGATCACCGTGGATTTCGACCTGGAGGGTTCAAATTCCAAGCCGAGCCAAAGCTTTCTGGAGATTGGTGTGTCGGAAAAGGGTACCAAGCGGCTCAGAAACCTGGGTAGCATGCGTGGCGTCTGAAACCGGCAAGGAATTCGAAGCGCTTTGCAACGAGGCGGCGCTTGTCAGGCCCAAAATCACCTCGGCTCGATCAGATACGATGGTCAAGCTGTTCGATTATCTGCTTGAACGCACGATGGCGGGACAAGCGCCAAAAGAGATGGAGATCTTCCATGCCGTTTTCGCGAAGCGCACGCCCGAGGACGGCGGGCAGGATTCGACCGTCCGGGTCTACATGCACAGGCTGCGCGGCAAGCTGGACGATGTTTACGCTGACCGTCCGGGCGCGCGCCTCATCATCCCAAAGGGTGAATATCGCATCCTGCTGAGCGATCCCGCGGAGTTAAACCCACCCCGTCCGCCAGCGATGGCATGGCGGGCTGTTCACGCCGTCCGGGAACATCGACGCCTGCTCTGTATCATTGCTCTCGTGTCCCTGCTCAATATTGCGCTCTGGGTCTGGAAGGACCATCGCGATCGACAATCTGCCCCATTGGCGGACAGTTTTCTCTGGCGTCCGTTCGCAGAAAATGACGCCACTAATCTGGTGGTGGCGGGCGACCATTACCTGATCGGCGAACAGACGCGTGGGCGAGTAACCCATCTTGTGCGCGACTTCTCGATCAATTCCAAGGAAGATCTTGAAATATATCTCATGAATCATCCCGAGGACTTCGGGCGCTACACCGACGTCAATCTCAATTACATGCCGATCAGCGTTGCTTCCGCTTTGAACGACATCATTCCGGCGGTGAAGAATGCCGATCGGGCCAAGCCTCGGTCGAGCGTCATCGCCATGTCCCATTTGAATCCCGATCTCATGCGAAAATCGAACGTCATCTATGTCGGGCTTCTCAGTGGTCTCGGGATATTGCGCGATCCGCTGTTCGAGGCGTCCGGCTTCGAAGTCGGGGCGACCTATGATGAACTGATCGATCGGGCCACAGGCAAGCACTATATTGCCAATTGGGGTCCGTTCGATGGAGAGACCAAGCCACAGATCGATATCGGCTATATGGCGAGCCTGCCTGGGCCCTCGGGCAATCCCATCCTCGTCATCGCGGGGACCCGCGATGCGGCGGTCATGCAGATGGCTGAGGTCAGTGCGGATCCGGGACAGCTGGAGGTACTGCAAAAGCGCTTGGGAGGGCAGGGGCCCTTCGAAGCGCTGTTCCGGGTGCGTTCGATCGGCAACATGAACGTCGACAGCGCATTGCTGCTCGCCCGTCGCCTGACTGCTACAAATGTTTGGACCCGTCAATTTCCAGACCAGCAGTTCCCCGATTCAGACCCCCAGACCGCTTCGCTCGCGGAGCGCCGCAGAGGGGCAGACTGATCTCTTGCAACGCCCGACGAGGCATTTCTCAGGGAAGGCCGACCGATGCTCCATTATACACTCGACCCGGCTACGCGGCGGCTTCACTTGCGCTACAAAGGTTTCTGGTCCGTAGTGGAGGCTCTGCAAGCGCAAGCAATTTTCGAAGAGGCGCTTGACCGTGCGATGGCTGCCGGGAGCTCCTTTACGCTGTTGGACGATCTTTCGGAATGGGGTGCGCAATCCCAGGAAGTCGTCGAACTGAACAAGCGTTTCGTCGATCTGTGTATCGGCAGGCCGATCAGCCGCAATGCGATGGTCATCCCTCAGGCGCTTTTGCGCATGCAAGTGCACCGTACTCTGAAACAAATGGAAAATTGCGTCATTTTCTCGGCATTCCACGAAGCGGATAGCTGGTTGAGGGAGGTCGAGCCGCAATGATGGTGCCCCTCAGTAGCCCATGCTTCATTGCCGTGTGACATTGCGGCCGGTTTAGGGCCGCGATCATGCCTAGGTTCAGAAGGCTGGGCCATCGTTTCTCCGGTTCAAAGCATGCGGTGCAGCACATCGCCCGCACGCGTGTAATCGAAGAAGCGGTGTTTTATGGCGCCGGCGACATGGAGCGCAATCAATCCCAGCAAGCTATAGGCCAACACCTTGTGAAGCCATTGGAAGACGGCGAACCAATTGTCATTCTTCGGGAGCAATTCGGGAAGGTTGGTACCGAAGAAAAAGACGCCATCGCTCATCGTATAGGTGCTCGACATGGAATAGCCCATCACGGGCACGAGCACGAGAAGCACATATATGGCACGATGCACGAACTTGGCGAGAAACCGCTCACCGCGCGTGAGTGCCTCTGGCGGTTCGGGCAAATCAGGCGTCCGGGCGCGTATGATGAGCTGGACGACAACGACGAGAAAGGCAAGCAGTCCGAAGGATTTATGCCAAGGATAGAAGATGCCATATTTGGCGGGGACTTCATCCGCAAGGGACGTCATGGTCCACCCCACGATGATAAGGCCCAGGATCAGCACGGCGCGCGCCCAATGAAGTAGCCGGAGGGAGGGGGGGTAACGATCGACCACGCTTTCGCCAGTCCTGGGCTGCTCCTTCTCTTCCATCTCTTGTCTTCCTGTTTTGTGGACCCCGTTAAAGATAAATGCCGCGCGAAAAACCCCCGTCGATGGCGATCGATTCGCCCGTAATGGAAGCGCCGGCGGGGGAGGCCAGGAAGGCTACGACATCGCCGATCTCCTCGGCATCGATGACGCGCCGCAGGGGAATGCGCGAGATGAAGTCCTCTGCGACATCCTCTACCGTGCATTGGCCGTCATGGGCCAGTTCTTCGAAGAGCTCGTCAAGATGGGGTGTCCGGACGATGCCGGGGTGAAGCGCGTTGACCGTGATGCCCTTGGGTCCCAAGGCATCGGAAAGGGCCTTGGTCATATGCGTAACCGCGACGTTGCGCATCCCGCTCAACGTATCCGAATTACGGCCGGTCAGACCGCCGATATTGACGATCCGTCCCGCCTGCTGGCTGGTCATGGCGGGCGTCACGGCGCGGGTGTAGCGCAGATAGCCGCAGACCTTGGTATTGAGGTCATCGAGAATGGCATCGACCTCGATCCGTGCGACATCGCCCGAAACGCTCGATGTACTGGCGGCGCAGTTGACCAGCAGGTCGATACGACCGAAACGCTCGAGGACGGATGCGATCAGGTGGTCGACGGAGTTCTGATCGGTCGCGTCGGAATGCAGGGCCTCGATCACACCCTGGCTATTCTTCCTGAGCCGGCTGGCGGCGTCTTCCAGCCTTTGCATGTCGCGGGCCGTGATGACGACGGCAAATGTCTTGCGCGCTAGAACCGCGGCAATCGCATAGCCTATGCCGCCGCTGCCCCCTGTTATGAGGGCGACGGGGACATCGGTATCCCGTTGCAGGTGGCTCATGGCAGTTCGGCCTGAATGAGGAGGGGACCGTCATGCGAAAAACCCCGCTTCAATGCTGCGGCGAATTCCTGCGAGTTGGTCGCCCGGATCGCTGCCACGCCATAGCCTTGCGCCAGCGCCGTCCAGTCTGTCTTGGGATTATCGAGGCGCGTGAGCGTCTCGATCGCGGGCAGGCTAAGGTCAGCATCGGCCCGCTTCAGTTCGGTCTGCAGGATCCCGTAGCGGTGATTGGCGGCCATGACGATGATGATGGGGAGGTTCTCGCGAGCCATCGTCCAGAGAGACTGCAACGTATATTGGGCGCTTCCGTCGGATTGCAGGGAGACGATTCGTGCGCCAGGCGCACCCAGCGAGGCACCTACCGCGCAGGGAAGCCCCTGGCCGATCGCACCGCCCGTGTTCGTCATCACGCGATGGCGCGCCGCACGGTAGGATTCGCGCAGGAACGGGCCGCCCAGCGTCGATCCTTCAAGGGAAATGATGGCGCCTTCGGGCAACTGCACGATCAGTTCTTCGACAATTTCGTCTGGCGTGAGGTCGTTGCTGCGGATTCGAGCGGAAGGCGGAGGGCTGGAAGGGGAAGACGAGCGCTCCTTCAGACGCTCGTAAAGCAGTTCCAGCGCGGTGGCGCCGCACTCATTGTCCTCGGCAAGGATCACCAGCTTCTCATCGCTGACGAGCTGGCTCGGTTGTCCCTCATAGCCGAAATAGCTGACCGGCGTCTTCGCACCGACCAGGACGATCGTTGCATCGCCGAGCTGGGCGATCACATCCTGGGGAAAATAGGCGAGACGTTCGAGGCGGGGCAGATCGCCGCCGAGATCAACGATGCGCGGATAAGATTCCATGAGCAGCCGTGCGCCGATCTTGTCGGCCACGCGCCCTGCGGCCCGGATCGCGCCTTCGTGCAGAGCGCCGCTACCGCCCAAAAGGAAAATGACATCCGCGTCAGCCGGGATGGCCTTTGCCCGGTCGGCGATCTCGTCGGGTGACGGAATGCGATACTGTTCCCTGGCCGCGAGCGCAGGCGATCTGTTGGCAGCGGCCGGTGCGTCCATGATGTCCGTGGGTGCGATGAGCGTGACGATGCTGCCCGGCGCACTCATCGCCAGCGCGACGGCATGGGTCACGTCGGCGCTGAGGGTCGCGACATCGGCCAGGCGGATGACCGCCTGGGACACCGGCCTGGCAAGGGATTCGATATCCGAGGTGAGCGGCGCGTCATACGGCAAATGCCACGTCGCGTGGTCGCCGATCAGGTTGATGATCGAAGAACGGGCGCGGCGCGCATTGTGGAGGTTTGCAATCCCGTTTGCAAAGCCCGGCCCAAGATGGAGAAGCGTGAGGGCGGTTTTGCCTGATACACGGAAATAGCCGTCAGCCGCGCCGGTGCAGACGCCTTCGAACAGGCCCAGCACCGGCCGGATTTCGGGAACACTGTCCAGCGCGTCGACGAGCGTCAGCTCGGTCGTGCCGGGATTGGCGAAGCAGATTTCCACGCCGAGATCGCGCGCCGTTTCAAGCAGCAGATGCGCACCATTTGTTGCGGCCACAATTTCCTCCAACTTCTCATTTCGCCTGGAAAATTTTCAGATTACCGCATGGCGATTCACGCGGCACCAAATGTCACGGTCGCAGCGTCGCGGATAGAAAGCGCCTTACGTGCCGAACGAAGGCAGCGGGCGCATCATCATGGACATAGTGGCTTGCGCCTGCGACGGTCAGCGACTGGATATACGCGTTTCGGCGCTGCATTTCCGTTACAGCCTCCATCGCGCAGAAGTCCGAACGCTCTCCGCGAATGATCAATGTCGGCGTGTCGATACGCTCGATCACCGGCCAGAGATCTACGACGCGCAGGGGATCGGGATGGAGGCGCGTCTCGCTGATCCCTTTTGCATCATATTGCCAGGCGATCCTGCCATCGGGGGCTTCCCGCAGACTCTCTGCAAGGCGCTGCTCAAGGGCTTCTGTGGAGACGGTCGGTCGTGCCGAGCGCCAATAAGCCCGAGCGGCGTCCCAATTCTCGAAATCAGACGGTAGCGCAGCCATTTCGGCCTTGATCCGTTCAGCCCCTTCACCCTGGATGGAGGCGCCAGGCGCAATGTCCTCGATGATGAGTGCGAACAGGCGGTCGGGGTGCTTGGCCGCATAGACATATGCCGTGGTCCCCCCCATCGAATGGCCTAGAAGCGCGAAGCGCTGGAGACCGAGCGTTTCCACCACTGCCTCAAGGTCGCCCAGATAAGCATCGGTATAATAGTTTCGGCCCGGGTCCCAATCGCTTTCGCCCCGACCTCGCTGATCGATGGCGATGAGGCGATAATCCTCGGCCAGATGTTCGGCGAGACCGCGCCAGGTCCCCGAAAAGCCCCGCAATCCGTGCAGGAGCACGAGGGCAGGGGCGTCCTTGGCGCCCCATTCCCGGACGCGAAGCTTGATGCCGTTCCCCTCGTGAAAGGCGACACGCTCGCCTGGAAGGGGCTGCGGTGCGACTGGCGCGGTCTCTCGCATGGTTTTATTCCATCACCTGATGAGGGGAATCAGCGAAGGCCGTCCTTGCCGACGGCCTCAGCCGAAGTGAGGCCACCCAGGCGCGGGTGCAGACGGCCTCGAGTGGCGACTGCCATCGCGATGACGACTTCATCGGGGCTCGGCGCATCGCCGAAGCTGACAGAGAAGGTATCATAGTGCGAGCGCACATATAGCGCATCCTTGTGGGCGAGCGGAATGTCGATTTCGGTACCCGGACCGCCGCGCTTTCCGGTGGAGGGTACCCACGCCTCTGCGCCGCCCACGGCTTCGCGGACGGGATTGGCGAAGTTCGTCGTCAGGAATGCATTGCCATGTTCATATTCGCCATTGGCACCGACAATGGCGGCCTTGCCATAGCTTTCGACCTTTCGGCCGGCGAGGCGCTCCTGGATGCGGCGGCCGAATTCGATGCCCAGATGCTCGGATGCGGCGATCACCTCGTCGAAGGAATTGGTGAACTTTCCTGCATGGGGATTGGCGATGGCGGCGGCGACCACGATCTTGACCACCGGTTCGCCATCGGCCAGCCGGCCAGTTTCGATGGCCAGCGTTTCTTCCTCATAGGTGAACCATTTGCGGATGTGCAGGCCGTTGAAATTGCTCGGGCGCTCGGACATGGTAACGATGATTCCTTCCTGTTGTGATCGATGATGTTGTCGCGCGGACATAGACGTGGGCGCCTGTATCGCTGCGATAGGCTTGCCTCTCGGCCTCGGCGAAGGAGGGCGACGGCGCGCGGCGGGGGTTAGTCGTAGAGCGGAGAAAGCTCGAACGGATCGGCTTGGCCTTCATTCCGGCCCAGTTCCTCGATCGCCGCGCCACCTGCAGGGTCGACGACCTGGGCGACGACTTCGAGCATATGTCCATCGGGATCATGGAAATATATGCCCACCGATACTCCATGGTTCAGAATTTCATGAATTCGCACCTTCTTTTCGATGAAGGTGGCATAGACCCGGCGAAGATCCTCCAGGCTATGCTGACTATCGAGCTCCAGAGCCACATGCTCGAATTCCAGCCCCTTGGTGGCGCCGGGAGGAGCGGGGAAAAGTGCGATGTCATGATCATGAACCCCGAAGGTGAGGAATATGCCGCCTTCATAGGGACCGCCGTTGATGCGGGTGACAACCTCCATACCGAGCACGTCCTTGTACCAGGCAGCGGAGGCCTCCGGATCTTTCACATAGAGGACGAGGTGCGCGATGCGCCGGATTTTAGGAGTGAACATGAGAGCTTCCTTCTGTGTCTCCATGGACTTCGTCTCAGGTCAGGTTGACCCAGACGCTCTTGGTTTCGCTGTAGAGTTCCATCGCCTGCCGGCCATGTTCGCGGCCCCAGCCTGACTGCTTGAAGCCGCCGAACGGCGTTGCAGGATCGACGAGATTGAAGCAGTTGATCCACACCGAGCCGGCCTTCACGGCACCGGCGATGCGGTGAGCGCTCTTGATATCATTGGTCCAGATACCGGCAGAAAGACCGAAGTCCGAATTATTGGCTTCAGCGATCAACTGATCCGCATCCTTCCACGACAAGGCGCTCAGAACCGGTCCGAATATCTCTTCACGCACCACGCGCATACCCGCCTGCGCATCGCCCAGGATGGTGGGCTCGAAGAAATAGCCATTATCCAGCCCGGATGGACGGGCACCGCCTGTCAGCACGCGCGCGCCTTCGTTCACGCCGATCTCGACATAGCCGCTGACCTGGTTCCACTGTTCCTCGGAGATCAGCGGACCGAAATTGACGTCTTCGTCCAGGCCATTGCCGATCTTGAGTGAGCGGGCATGGCCGGCGATCGCTTCCACGAGCTCGTCATAGACAGCCTCATGAGCATAGAGGCGCGAACCGGCCGTGCAGGTTTGCCCCTGGTTGAAGAAAATGCCTTGCGCGATCGACGCCGCCGCCGCGCTCAGATCGGCATCTGGCAGGACGATCTGGGGCGATTTGCCGCCCAGTTCCAGGGAAACCTTCTTGAGATTGCCCGTGGAGGCCCGCACTATAGCCTTGCCCACCTCGGTTGAACCGGTGAAAGCGACCTTGTCGACCCCGGGATGTTCGACCAGCGCCGCGCCCGCGTCACCAAAACCGGTCACGACGTTGATGATGCCCGCCGGAAAGCCTGCTTCGAGCGCCAGTTCGGCAAGACGCAGCGCCGTGAGCGGCGTCTGCTCCGCAGGCTTGAGCACGACGGCGCAGCCGGCCGCCACCGCCGGTGCAATCTTCCAGGCCGCCATTGACATGGGATAATTCCACGGCACGATCAATGCGGCCACGCCAACCGGTTCACGCGTCGTGTAATTGAGGATCTGAAGGCCGCCCCGCGGTGAAACGGGGAGCGTCTCTCCGCCGAACTTCGAGGGCCAGCCCGCGAAGTAACGGAAGGTCTTGATCGAGCCTTCGATTTCAACAAGCCGCGTCAGGGTCGCGGGCTTGCCATTGTCCAGGCATTCGAGGACCGCCAGCTCATGGGCGTCCCGCTCGATCAGGTCGGCGAGACGATAAAGTAGCATCGAACGGTCCATGGCGCTCATCCGGCGCCATGCCGGATCCTCGAACGCGCGCCGCGCCGCCTTGACCGCCAGATCGACGTCTTCCGGTCCGGCATGGGCAACTTGGCACAGTTCCTCGCCGGTAGCCGGGTTGGTCGTTGCAAACGTACGGCCGGACAGGGCGTCCACATGCTTGCCGCCGATAAAAAGCTGGCGAGGGGCCTTGCTCAGCGACTCGCTGAGTCGCGCTGCAACCACGCGGGGTGTTTGAATGGAGGAAAGTGCCGTCATCCTGATGCTCCAGCCGGGGCCCGTGGGAGGGCCCTCCTGTTCGTGTTGAGGCAATACCTACATCATCTTGTTTAGCTGAACAATAGATAGTTTTTGAGCGTGAATGTTGCATTGAATAGACAATGGAGGCATGTAGGCGGCCTGAGAACACTGAACTGGAGTGCATTGTGGAAACCGCATCGCGCGATGTTGTGCAGAGACTGGTCAAGGCCCGTCTGGGCGAGGGATTGGCAGCGCGACCCGTCGCCCCCTTCTCTTTGGAGGAAGCTTATGCAATCCAGTCTGAAACCCTTGCGGCGCCGGGCGAGTCCCTGGGGGGCTACAAGGTCGGTTTGACGACCTCTGCGGCGCAGCATGCAATGGGGACGAGCGAGCCCATCGCCGGTGGACTGCGGAGCCGCGATTTCATGCAATCGCCTGTTCGGATCGATTCCGTCTCCTATCAGCGCTTCGCCGAAGCCGAGCTCATAGTCGAGATCGGCGAGGATTTTCCCGTCGGCTCTGCCCCCCTGTCCGAGAGCGATATCGCACGACGCATTTCCGGTCTGTTCGCGGGTATTGAGCTTTGCGCGTCGCGCTACGACGATGACGATGTAACAGTCGCGCAGCTCGTCGCCGACAACAGCAATGCCGAACTGCTCATTGTGGGATCCCGTCTTGCCTCGGGCTGGGACGAGCGCTTTTCCGATATTCCTGTGAATCTATATTGCAAGGGTCGCGATCCGGTTCGTGGTTCGACCGCGGCGGTGCTGGGCAATCCGCTTCGCTCCGTCACCTGGCTCGCCAACTGGCTTGCTCGCCGCGGCCAGCGCCTGACCCGTGGGCAACTGGTGGCGAGCGGCAGTGCCACCGGCATTACCGATCTTGAATCCGAAGAAGAAATCCTGGCCGACTTTGGCGGCCTTGGAACTGTATCCGTGACCATCGCGCGCGCGCCATTGAAAGGGAGAGACGAATGAGCATCGATCTTGGTTTGTCAGGCAAGGTTGCCATCATCACCGGCGGCAGTGTCGGCATCGGCAAGGAGACCGCCCGCAAGTTGGCGCGAGCGGGCGTCAAGGTGGTGATTGCCGCCCGCACAAAGGCCGCGCTGGACGCGGCGGCCGGAGAACTGCGGGCTGATACGGGGGGCGAGATCGCGGCGATCGCGGTCGATACGACCGACAAGGGGTCGGTCCAGGCGGCCGTCGACGAGACCGTGCGTCTCTTTGGCGGCTTGCATATCCTTGTCAATTGCGCCGCCGCGCCCGGCGGCCTGGTGCGCAATGCCATCGAGGAAGCCGATGAAGATGCCCTGCTTCTTGACCTGAACACGAAGCTGATGGGGTATTTCCGGATGTGCAAGGCGAGCGTTCCGCACATGCGCAAGGCCCAGTGGGGACGCATTATCAATGTCGGCGGCCTTACAGCGCGCTGTACCGAAGCGCTGAGCGGCATGCGTAACACCGCGCTCGTGCATTTCACCAAGACGCTATCGGACGAAGTCGGCCAAGATGGTATAACGGCCAATATCATCCATCCCGGCGTCACGCGCACCGAGCACGTCGAAAGCTGGTTCCGCGAGATGGCCGATGAGGAAGGCACGACCTTTGAAGCGATCGTCGAGCGGGAGGCAGCCGGCCCTGCCGCATTGCGCCGCATGCTCGAGGTGGAGGAAGTTGCCGATCCGATCGTGTTCCTGGCGTCGCAGCTCGCCAGTGGCATCACCGGCGAATCCATTGCGGTGGATGGCGGCCTGTCTCGCGCTGTTTTCCTCTGAGCGGCTCTCCGGCGGATCGTCTTCGATCCGCCGATCCCCCTGGCGCAAAGCAGGGGCGCCTTTGGTCATATGCTGATCCCTGGCAATGCTCCTTCCGCCTGATCGTAATGGTTCGCGGCGCTCAGGCGGATCGGGGTCTTGGCAGGCAGACGTAGCGCGCGGTTCCACATCGGAATGTTCAACCGGCAGTAATAATCCCGCCAAGGCGGGTAGCTGTTTAAAGGTCAGCTTGTACGAATAGCGCTGACCACCAGAAGAAGGCTGGCCCCGAGCACGGCGCAGCTTCCCCACACGGCGAGGGAAAAGTTCCCTGAACCCAGCGTCGCGGCAACGGCTGCCGGGCCAAAGCCCATCCCGAACGTCTGGATCGATCCCATGGCGCAGACTATGCGACCGCGCGGGTCGGCATCGGAGCAGACGCCTGAAAGAAGCGGTTGGGCATAGTTCCAGGCAAAGAGCAGCAGCACCATGGCAATGATGAAGATGTGCGGCGTCAGCCTGCCGTCCAGCAGCCGGAAGCTGATGATGGAAACGACGCCACTCACAAGAAGGGGTCCTATCCGGCCAAGGCGTCGGGGCGTTAAACCCGCCAGAGCCGCCCCACCCATGCCTGCAAAGGTTCCGTAAGAGAGACCGCGCGCGATCTGGTGGGCGTCAAGGCCGCTGGCCTGACCGATGCGTTCCGCATAGCTCCACATCGCGCTGATTGCGCCGAAATAGAAGAACACGCCGATCAGCGCCAGGAAAGCGAGGCGCCGGTTACAAAGCGCCGTGGCTCTGGGGTCGTCGGCAGCGACACGGCCGTGCGGAAACCAGAACAGGCCGCCTAGGGTAAGCACGCCAAGCGCGCCATTCGCAAGGAACAAGGTTCGGGTGCCAACGCTTTCCTGCCAACTTGGCAGGTAAAGCAGGGCAATTGCTCCGGCGAGCGCGCCGGTGACGAGATAGATGGAAAAGGCACGATCAGGATTTTCGGCGCGACCGAACGCCGCGAAAGCAAAACCCACGGCAATGCCTTCTCCAGCGCCCGCGATCGTTCGCGTCAATGTGATCGCTGCATAGCCGGCGCTGAACGCGGTCGCGACATTGCCGGCGATGATGAAGATAAGGCCGACCGCGACACACAGCCGCCAGTCCCAGCGCGGAAGCAGGAAGGTGCTGAGGCCGATTGTGACGGCCATCGCATTGATTTCCCAGGCAGCGACATATCCAAGCTGCTGATCGCTGAGCGCGCCCTGCACGGCCACGACCGCAAGGAGGCCCGGCGTGATCAGGATGGTCCAGGCACCAACGATTCCGATCAGGACACTCGCGGCAAGGCCTCCAGCACTTAGGCAGTGCACCGAAGTGCGCACGCTGGCTGATTCCGCCGAGCTCATTTTCATATGTCTTCGAGCCTCTCCAGAAACGATGTCCGAATACAGGAAAGGGCGAGCGGCTGAGGAGCCGCTCGACCGCATTCCGGTCTTCAATCAGGCGACGGTGCCGCGAACAGCCTCGACAGCCTGCTTGAACTTCTGCACCAGCTCGTCGATTTCCGCATGGTTGATGACGAGCGGCGGCGCGAAGACAAGGGTGTCGCCCAGGGCGCGGGTTATGAGTCCTTCCTTCGCGGCCGCCTGCAGTACGCGGCGACCCACACGGTCGGAAGCCGGGAAGGCCTCCTTGGTCGCCTTGTCCTTGACCAGTTCGATGCCGATCATGAGGCCGACGCCGCGGATTTCACCAACGAGCGGATCGTCTCTGAAGGCGGCTTTCATCGACCTATGGAGATAGGGTCCGACTTCAGCGACGTTCTCGACGACTTTCCTGTCATCGATCGCCTTGAGCGCTGCCAATGCCGCCGCAGCGCCAACGGGATGGGCGGAATAGGTGTATCCGTGAGCGAACAGGCCCGCTTTGGGAGAGCTTGATTCAATTACATCCCATATCTTTGGTGAGATGAAGCAGGCAGACATCGGAAAATAGCCGCTCGTCACGCCCTTGGCCGAAGTGATCAGGTCCGGCTCGACATTGAAGGTCTGGCTACCCCAGTAAGTGCCGAGGCGTCCGAAGCCGGAGACGACTTCATCAAGGACCAGGAGGATGTCGTGGCGCTTGAGGATCGGGACGATCTCTTCGAAATAACCTTCGGGCGGCGCGATGAGGCCGCCCGCGCCCATGACAGGTTCGGCGAAGAAGGCAGCGATCGTATCCGCGCCTTCTCGGGCGATCAGTTCTTCAAGTTCTGCCGCGAGCGCGCGCGAGAAATCACGTTCGGACTGGCCTTCGGCCGCCTTGCGGTAATGGTGCGGCGCGGTGACATGCAGGATTGGGCCGATGGGCAGATCGAACAGATTGTGCATGCTGGGAAGGCCGGTGAGGCTCGAGGTCATCACACCGGAGCCGTGATAGGCGTTCCAGCGCGCAATGATCTTCTTCTTGTTGGGACGGCCCAGAAGGTTGTTATAATACCAGATGAGTTTGATCTGCGTCTCGTTCGCGTCGCTGCCGGACGCGCCAAAGAAGACGCGTGCCATGGGGACGGGGGCACGCTTGAGCAACTCGTCGGCTGCCTCGATGACGACATCGGTCGACATGCCGTTGAAGGCGTGGAAGAAAGACAGGCGCTTGCTTTGCGCGGCGATCGCTTCCGTAACTTCTTCACAACCATAGCCCAGGTTGACGCACCACAGGCCCGCCATGCCGTCGAGATATTCATTGCCGTGAATATCCTTGATCCGAACGCCCTTGCCCTCGGTCATGACGTTGGGCCCGTCCCGCTTGAGATCCTCGATCCAGGTGAAGGGATGGAAATGGGTGGCCTGATCGATCTGGCCAGCGCGTTGAATGTCAAGTGTCATGAGCGGCATCCTGAAAATGCTGTTGAAGAAGACGTCGGGTCAGGGGCCAAGGTCGACATTTCATGCGTGATCCTTTCGTCCCAAAGCCCTGTCGGTGGCGGCAAGCGAACACCCGCGAGGCTTGTCCGCGCCCTGTAGACGGGGCTGCCTCCACTGCATATGCCTATTCTGATCTATACGCAACAGTTGATCAGAAAATCGGATTAGTGTTACCAAACATCAACAATAAGGCCGCAAGCCTGCCATTTTCAGATGAAACCGATCCAACGGCCGCAAATGACGACGGCAATCCAGAGCGCAAGCGAACTTGCGCCTGCAAAACGCGCTGAGGCCGGCGGCGGCAGCGCATCGTTCCAGTCGGCGATTTTCCGATAGGCGCCCATGTGGAATATGGCCATGTTGACGCCAGCCGCGACGAGCAACCCCATCTTGACCAGGAAGATGGGGTTCTCAGAATATTTGACCGCGTTGGAAATGAAGAGCAGCGATCCTGTCACGACCGCGAGCAGGAAAGCTGCCCAGGTGTAAGGCAGCAGTTCGACGATCAGTTGCCGTGCTCCGCGGCGATGCGAGGCATAGCCGATCAGGCGAAGATCAACGATCGCAATGGTTCCGACGACCAGGACGATGGCGAGAACATGGACCGATTCAATCCACGGGAAGCTGTTGTCGCCTTCCTTGATCGCCAGGGCTAGCGGTGTCTCCTCCAGTTTCTGGAAGATGGTAATCAGATCCACGGCAGATCCTTCCGGTAGAATGGGGTTGAAAAAGGGGCGTTCAGATCGTGTAGGCGATCCAGCGCCCACAAAAGATGACGCAGATCCAGATGGCCAGCGACAGCCAGGCAGCGGGCTTCACAAGAGGGCGCCATCTCGCGCTGTCGAGTTGAAACTCGGGATGGAGGAGTGGACGCCGAAAATACCAGGTGAGAAGGCATGCGACGACCACCAGCCCCATTTTGAGCCAGAAGGTGAAATTCGTCAGCACGCGGTCCGGTTCGCCGATTGCCATGAGTGAGCCTGTCGCGAGCAGGACGGCAAGGGCCACCCACATCCAGCGCAGATAACGACGCACGACGACATTGGGGAGCGTGTCGGTCGCCAGCACGCCTGCAAGTCGCAGGTCCGATACCAGGGCCGATCCGACAACCACCGCTATGGCGAGAATATGGACGCTCTGGACCGAAGGAATGATCCACGGCTCGTCACGGATCGTTGTTGCCAGCGGGGTGGCGTAGAGCCATGTTGCAAAGCTCTGAAGGCTCATCTGTCATTCTCCTGATGGTATCGCGGCTGGGACGTCCGCGTATCTTGCCGCGCGCACATTGGGGGGACCGAATGCTGGCGGGCACACTCCTGCGTCCGCCCGGCATTCCACACGACGCTAACGCGGATCTGGACGCGTGGATCGACCGGGCGGCCTTGGTGCAGCGGCCATGTCGCCTGCGACACATTCACCGCGCAAAACTTCCAGCAATTGGCATGAGCTTCTCCCGATTGGTGGCGTTGAAAACGGCCGCGCCTTTCCTGCGGTCCGGAATTGCGCGTTATAATGCGTCGTTCCGGTGCACCAGCAGCGCAACAAATCGCTCGAATAATAGATGATTGTTGTAGAGCTTGATAGACTGTTTGGTGAAAATATCCCGTTTTCCAGGCCGATCGATGCGGGTGTGCCAACGAACATCCTTTGGCTCACGGAAATTGAATCAATACATTGATAAACAGGTATTTTCTTTCATTGACAATCAAGGTTGTCACGCCGCGCGCGATGTTCGTTACCGTTCATATAACGCAACAGTATTGCGTTAATACGGATATTAGTTACCTAAATTGAGCATCCGATTCGGCGTCATCCGATTCGTGAATGTTATCTGGCGTTCTGCAATTGGCATAAGCGAGGAGCCGGCCACAGCCAGCGATAGGGGGCGGACGACATATGAAGATGGAAAGCCGGTTGGTTTTGCGAGACAATCGTTCGAGCTTCACGATACCGTCGCGCTTTGGCGCCGCACTTGCGTCGATGTCGCGGTTGGCGATCAATGGCATGAAAAGACCAGCAGGCCAAACAAGCTCTTTCAGGAGAATGAAGATGAGTGTGAAAATCGCGCGATCTGTACTTGCTCTCGCAGTTCTGGGGGTGATCAGTGCGCCCGCTTCCGCCCATCATTCCTTTGCAATGTTCGACCAGACCAAGACCGTCGTCCTGCAAGGTGAGGTGGGCAAGTTCGAATGGACGAACCCGCATGCCTTCGTGATGCTCGACGTGCCGGTCAATGGAAAGACGGTTCGCTATACGCTGGAGTGCAGCAGTCCAGCATTGATGCGCCATGCAGGTTGGAAATTCAACACGATCAAGGCAGGCGAGCGCGTGCGCGTGGCCATGCATCCTCTCAAGAACGGGCAAACGGGTGGGATGCTGGCGAAGGTCAAGGTTCCGGACGGCCGATTGCTCGCCGCCTGGTGAAGCAGGCCACAAAGATGCGAGCATAGCCGCGCAATCTTTAGAGCGATTTCCACGCGATCGGAACCGATCGCTGGTCAAGAAATCGCGGAGGTTCGCTACGAGGATATCCCGCATGGCGGGACCATGAAGATCGTCGAGCGCCTTCACCTTATCGGGTCGGATATTTTGCAGATCGATATCACAATCGAAGATCCCAAGTGTCTATCAAGGCCTTATATTCATTATAAAATATAGGCGTGGGATACACGAATATGGAATCACAGAATTTGTCTGCGAGAACAAAAAAACTGTGATGGAGAGAGACGGAATACTGGGCCTGAAGACCGAATAGCAATCTATTCGACGGAACGGAAATGACGCCCTTCCGCACGAGGCAAACGGCAGAGGACAGCTTCAAGCGGAAGATCGGCCTTGAACAGTAGGGGGAAATTTATGCACTTCTCTAACACTACGTCGTACCGCACCTTGGCATGGTTTTTCGGACTTTGCGCCATTCTCGCCGCTCCTGCGGGCCAAGCTCAGCTTGCCGAGAAAGGAAGCAATCAAGGCGCTGCCAGGGACGGGGCCGCAATGGGCGATATTGTCGTCACCGCTAACAAGCGCGGCGAGAATCTGCAGAAGGTGCCGCTCTCCGTCAGCGCATTTTCCGGCGAGCAGATTGCGCGCCTGAACATTCGCGACACCACGCAGATCACGCAACAAATCCCGGCTCTCCACGTCAATGCCTGGTCGCCCAAGCTCACCATCTTCAGCTTGCGCGGCATCTCGCAGAACAATTTCACGGACAATCTCGAAGCGCCGGTCGCCGTCTACCAGGACAACGCCTATGTCGCTTCGATGAACGCCATTTCAGGGCAACTTTTCGACGTCAAACGGATTGAAGTGCTGCGCGGTCCTCAGGGCACGCTTTTTGGCCGCAACGCAACCGGCGGTCTCATCCATTATATCAGCAACGACGCGAGCGAGGATGCTTTCAACGGCTATGTCCAGGGGGACTATGGTCGTTTCGAGAGCCGGGCAATCGAGGGGGCGATCGGCGGGGCATTGGCGACCGGACTGAGGGTCCGTGTCGCAGGACGGATCGACAAGGCCCATGGCTACATAAAGTCGCGTGACACCGTCCTTGCCGACGGGACCATATTGCCGGGCAGCGGCCAGGATCTGGGCGGTCGCAATGGATGGGCGGCGCGGGTGAATCTCCAATATGATCTCTCGCCGGAAGCGACGCTTGGCCTTTGGTACAAACATTCGGAGGACGATCACGTCGCGACCGGTGGTTATGTTTTCGAAAATTGCGATGCCGAGGCCAACGGCTACTGCCATACCGACGCCGCCGGGCTGAGCGATGGAACGGGGGGCGTGATCAACGGTCTGACAGGTCAGCCAGCCTCGCCCTGGGAGCATTTCGGAGAGCGTCGTGGCAACCTTGATCGACATGTGAATGACTATCAGGCTGACTTCAACTGGAAGGCGGGCGATGGCCTTACCCTCACGTCCATCACGAATTATCTTCAACTCAAGCAGGTCTATGCAGAGGATGGAGATGCCACGCCGCTTCTCACCGTGAATGTCGACACAGCCATGGATTTTCACCAATTCTCTCAGGAATTGCGGCTGAGCGGAGAAGCCGACCGTTTCAAATGGCAGCTCGGCGGCTATTTTCTCGACATGAAATATCAGGGCTACCACAATATCACGGGTGCCCCCGTCATTGACCTCGCCCTAGCGGCCAACGGCGCGTTCGCGACGCCAACCGTCCAACAGCCCTATAGCATCAGATCCCGCAACTGGTCGGTATTCGCGCAGGGCGATCTGACACTTGCCGAGCGATTGACGCTCACCCTGGGAGGACGCTTTTCGTCTGATCGCAAGTCGATCGATTATAGCGCCATTCTCGTCGATCCTTCGATCAATCCCAATCCGGTTACTCTGTTCACCGGCGAGGGGCTGGCCGCGATCGTGCCCGGGGTCAATCGGGACAGGTTCGACGGCTGGGCGGCGCGCGTCTCGCTTAATTTTCAGGCAACGCCCGACCTGCTCGTCTATGCCTCGTGGAACCGCGGCATCAAGGGCGGGAACTGGTCGCTTTCGTCGAACATCCAGCCACTCGATTTCAAGCATCGGCCCGAAACGCTCAACAGTTTGGAAGCGGGTTTCAAAGCATCGCTGCTGGACCGCAGGCTGCGTCTCAACGGCACGCTGTTTCACTATATTTACAATGACTATCAGGCCTTCTCCCTCGCCGGTGGCGTACCGCACGTCTATAACAGCGATGCCCATTCGACCGGCGCGGAGCTTGAGGCTTTCTGGTCTCCTTCGCGGCGCTTTGACGCGGTTCTCGGCGCGACATGGCAAACATCGCATGTCGACAGCATTCCGGCGACCGGTACGCAGGTGGGTCCTGAGTTCTTCCCGGGAGCGCCGGACTCGCAATATTGTGCGAACCAGGGCGGTTTCTTTCTCTGTGATTTTCCCCAGAAAACGATTGTGGGCGCGCAATTTCCCAATGCGCCGCGTTTCAGCCTGAATTATCTGCTGCGCTACAATGTGGATCTGGGCAGCGGCAATGTGGCGGGCCAGATCGACGGTGCCTGGTATGACGACCAATATCTCGAAGTCACCAATGGCCTGTCATCTCTCCAGAAAGCCTATAACGTGACCAACGCATCGCTCACCTATACGGATCGCGCGACAGGGATTGCGTTGACCGCATGGGGCAAGAACGTCTTCAACAAGGCGTTCCGTGCGTACGCGCTGAACCTTGGCATATTGGGCACGACGTCAATCTATGCGCCGCCAGCAACCTATGGGGTGACGCTGCGGATACCCTTCGGACGACGATGAGGCGGCAGGCACGCTGAGCGAAGGCTTCACGCGTGGGCTGACAGGCCGTCTCATTTCTTGAGATGCTGCAGCCGCGGATCGCCGCCATCGGGATACCAAAAGGTCATATGGCACCCTTCGCACGCACGGTCGATCTCGCTGCCAGCCTCAAAAAGGGCGACCGGATCCCGCCGGTCGATGGCTGCCAGCGCGGTCCTCGTTGTCCTCTGCATATTCTGGGCGAAGGACACCAGCGTTTCATGATCGCTGGCGAGCAGGCCGTCGATCTGTGCCGTGCTGAGTTCGCCCGACGGTCGGACAATGCCAGCCGGGGCTGCGTGCCGCCCCTTCATCATCACGAGATTCATCGCTTCGATCAGTGTCACCGCATGGCGTCGCACGGCATCCCATTCCTCGGCTGTGCGCGGCTCGCGCTTCACCACGCCCTTCTCGTCCGAAACGGTCGCGACGGATTCCCAAAGGCCGTCGGCCGCCGGATCGACCGTCGCGTTCATCAATTGCTTGATCGTAAAGGATGTATCGAAGGGTTCGGCCTCGTTTTGGGATGAGGCCGTCGTCTGATTGGAGCTTGCCTCAACCGGGGCCTTGTCCGAGCACCCACCCAGCCCCACCAGGGGGCCTGCCAAGGCAGCGAGGGCAACGAAAGAGATGGCATGCCGCATGTTTGTTTCCCCACCAGCAATGTGAAAGCGCCTTTTGAAACCAACCGCCTACTTATTTGGCGTTCTGGTCGTCCTGTCTGGTGCTCGCGCCGCCATCGCCGCTGCGCTCATCGAAATTGACGACGCCGTCCTCGGCCGGGTTGATTGGTCTGTTCATGAACTTGTCGAGTTCGCTCGACATCTGGACTGGCTTGGCAGCAGGCGTGGAACTGGCGGTAGCGTCCGCCTCATTGTCGCTCGTCTTTCCGGAGCAGCCGGTGAAAGCCAGAACCATCAATGTCGGAAACACGGAAGCCGTTACAAACCTGCGCATTTGTCAATCCTTCTCTTCGAACCCCAAGATGTTGCACCACTTTGCTGCAAATCGTCTGGAACCTGCAACCGGGGCCGCATCAGGGATTGAACCTCTTCGCCCATATAAGCTTGAGGTTTACATTACGCAACAATAGTCTTGCATAATGCCGATGTGTTGCCATAACGGTAAATATGAATGATGCGGGGAGTCGCCGGGCGATCCAGCCTCTTCGCGTCCTGAAAATGGCGGATATGCGTCTGGATTGGGGAGAGCTTCGATGTTGCGGATACAAAGCGGCGCGGGTTGCGATCTTTCTGCGATTTGCTGTGGCGGCCTGGTGGAGGATCGGCTGTGAAGATCTGGCAAGTTTCCTTTTTGTCACTCGTCCTGCTGACCGCGGCCTGTGGCGGACTATCGAAGGATCAGGCTGACCGCGACGGCCCCCGGACTTCTGATGGCCGGCCGGATTTCTCGGGAACCTGGCAGCGCTATCCTGACGACTGGTACGGGACTGATCCCGACCATCCTCCGCCACCTGGCGGACCGTTTCCCCTGAAGGAGCCATTCGCGGGTCAATACGCGACGTTACTCAACAGGCTCCACGCGGCTGACGTGGCGGGCACACCGATCGCCAATTCGAGCACGAAATGCCTGCCGGAGGGCATGCCCTCGATCATGGGTGCGATTTACCCGATCGAGATCATGCAGGATGCAAAGCGACTGGTCGTGCTTGCCGAATTTCTCTCCCAGACCCGCAGGGTGCATATCGGCGAGAAGATGCCGCCGGCCGATGATACGGAGCCCTCCTACAATGGCTATTCGGTCGCGCGCTGGGACGGCGACACGCTAGTGATTGAAACCTCGCGCGTGCGACCCGACGTCCTCTTCTTCAATGTACCTCACAGTATAAACATGAAGATTACCGAAAGGCTGAGGCGGTCATCGCCGACCCTGCTCGAGAACAAGGTCATGATCGAGGATCCGGAATATCTCAGTCGGCCCTATAGTTTCACGTTCCAGTACAAGAAGACCGATTACAAGATCGGGGAGTTTGTCTGCGAGAATAACCAGACCAAGGTGGACGCTGAAGGCAAGGCGTCCCTCCAGCTTCAGCCGGACACGAAGTGATCGAACGTCGCAACGACGTCATCGATAACTTGGTGAGCCGAAAGATCTGGATGCTGTGATCCAAGGATTTGGACAGCCGAGTGGTCGCCGCGGCGCAGGCATTTGAAAGGTAGTAAAATGAGCAACGGAACGATATTAGTGGCGACGGTCGGGCAAGCGATCATTCGCAGCGCGGATGATGGCAAAAGCTGGAATCGCCTCGGCGTGGGCCAACAGCTCGAATTCGATGCGATCACCCGCTCATTAAGCGTCAGTCCGACGTCACCGGAGACGATCTACGCCGGAACGGACATCGGGCTATGCATCAGCACCGACACGGGTGGAAAGTGGGAACGGATCGCATCGCCCTTTGACGGGGAAACGGTCTGGAAAGTTGCGGTCGATCCCAATGACGCCGATCGGATTTTTGTTGGTACCGGGGCACCGTCGCGCGCCGCGTTGTGGCGCACCGAGGATGGCGGCCAGACCTGGTTGCGGGCGCCAGTCGAAATCCCCGAATTCTGTGCCGGCGTCAATCGGCCGCGGCTGCTGGCATTCGCCTATGACCCGACTGATCGCAACAAATTGTGGTTCGGGCTCGAGGAGGGAGGGCTGTTTCACAGCAACAATGGCGGCGAAACCTGGACCCGGCTGGATGACCGTCTGTTGTGGGATTTCAATTCCGACATCCACAATATTACGGTTCTGCCGAACCACGGCCGGAAGGTCGTGGTCGTGGCGAGCGTCAATGCCGTCTACCGCAGCTTCGATGATGGCCAAAGCTGGTCCGGGATTTTGGCGAGCGAGGCTTTCGGGCTCTACTATGTTCGCGCCCTCAACAAGCCATCGGCGAGCGAGAATGTGCTGTATCTCAGCATTTCCGATGGTACGCCTGGCACGACAAGCAAGCTGCTGATTTCCCGCGACGCTGGAGAAAGCTGGGAGGTTCTGCCTCTTCCCCAGCAGCCCAATTCCTGCTTCTGGGCCATTTCCGTCAATCCCTGGAACGATCGCCAGATCGTCGCGGGTACCAAATATGGTCATTTGTTCACGTCCGAAAATGGCGGCTTCAGCTGGCTCAAGCAATGGCGCGATTTCAGCGAAATCGCTGACGTTCTCTGGACCCCCGCCGTCGCTCAGATAAAGGCTGCGCACCAATCGCTGGTGACGGCGAAATAGCAGGAGCCAAGGATCGCCGACTGCGACATTGGTGGCGGCCGGGCCTTGTCCCCCATACCGGGACCCTGCCCGTCAGCGATGGCGGGCGGGCAGCTGCGTGAACGACTGTCTTGATTGCCGGGCTGTTCGCTCGGCCTCGACATCGATTGATGCCAGGGTTCCCTGATCGCGCACTCCCACCTTGCTGAAGACTTCAACCAGGCTGTGCGCTGGCTTGCGGTTTCGACAGGGGCTGTCGTGCAGCCAGTGCGTGCTCGCCGGAAATGCAGCACAGCCAAGGAACAAGGCGAGACGCATCATTTATGCAACAATGATAGATAAAATTGACATTCTGTTGACTCTTAGTAAAAAACATCGATAGTGTCCGTCTATCGATAGATGCGTCCTGGTTTTGCCGGGCGTGCGAGCAGGCGGGCAATGTCGAATGTCCGACGCGTGGCTCCAAGGAGGCAGGAAAGGTCTGCGCATATTGGACAGTGGAGCGGCGTTCGGTACACCTTTGCCGGATCGGGCAGTTGAATGATCCCGCCTCATTGAGGCTATTGATTTTGGATTACGGAAAAATTCAAAATTAGAAATAACCGTATCAAATATTATCAAACAGAGCGGGATTAAATCTTGCCACTATATGTTGAGCAGCAGGAACAATCGCTGGCGATTTCGCCGATTGTCTGAACCGTCGCAATCCAAATCTTTACTGCCGCGACAACATGCAGGGAGGGTTGTTATGAAATATAATTCCACATCGGGGAAACATTGGGCGGTGCGCCAGGCAATAGCCTTGACGGCGTCTGCATCCGCTACCATGGCAATATGTCCGGCGGTTCTCCACGCCCAGGAGGAGCCGCAAGCGCAGCGGGCGAAAACGGACGCCGAGGCGATTGTGGTGACGGCCCGGCGCAAGGAAGAAACGCTCACGGACGTTCCCGCATCGATCACCGCCTATTCATCCGATTATCTGCAGAAGCAGAATATCCAGACGTTCGCCGACTATGCGACGAAAATTCCCAACCTGACCTTTCAATATGGTCAAGGTACCGATTTTTCGTCGGTTGGCTTCGTAGGTGGCCGTCAGACCGTTATTCGCGGCGTTGCCGGTTCCAACACGACCGCCTATTATATCAACGATACTCCTGTGCCGGCATCGATCAGTCCGCAGGTCCTCAATCTGGACCGGATCGAAGTGCTGAAGGGACCGCAGGGCACTTTGTTCGGTGCCAGTTCCATGGGCGGCAATCTGCGCTTCATTACCCGCGAGCCATCGCTCAACGACAATAGCTATGTCGTCCAGGCGCAAGGGGGTGGAACGAAGGGTGGCGGCTTCGACTTCGATGGCAATGCGCGGGCGGACGTCGTGCTCGTTCCCGATCGCGTGGCGCTCAACATGGCCTTTGGCTATTTGCGCGAATCAGGTTTCGTCAGTCGCCGTTTTCCCGATGGCGCGGGGGGCTTCACCACGAAAGGCGGGCAGGGCCGCAACGACACCTATTCCGGATCGATCTCGGCACGCTTCAAGCTGTCTGATTCGATCGAAGCGACGCTGAGCGGGATCGGGCAGAGCAGCGATCTGCATGGCTTCCCGGCGGCTTATGCGCCGTTGCCAGGCTATCAGCCGCAAACCTATACCCTCGATCGCGACCGGGATGTTCAGGAATTCTCCAAAGACCGTTGGGGCCTGGGATCGCTCGCGCTCAAATATGCGGGCGACGGCTTTTCCGTCATATCGTCCACAAGCTATTTTGCCCGCAAGACCTATGAGCGCGAAGACAATACCGAAGGTACCAACTTCTTCATCGAAAACTCGTTGGGGATCGATGCCGGCAATCCTGCGCTTTTCACGGACAATATCTCGCGCGACCGCCGTTTCACGCAGGAAACGCGTCTGTCCTTCGACGAAGGCGCGCTATTGCCGCATCTGTCCGGAACGGTGGGCGTCTTCTACCAGCATAAATACACCAGCTTTTACCAGCCGGCGGTTATCGTGCCGGAACTCGGCGCAGCCGGCTTCGATCCGCCCTATGTGACGAACCAGCGCTACCCCGCGCATGAAGACAATAGCGCCATCTTCGGTGAACTCTATTATGAGGTGGTCCCACGGCTCACCGTGACCCTGGGGTTGCGTCATTACTGGATCAAGCAAAAGGCCGATGCGGTGCTGAGCCAGGGCATTTTCAACGCGCCGGGCGGCGACTTCGCGCCGGAGCGACGCAGCCGGCAACAGGGCTTTGTTCCCAAAGCGGTTGCTTCCTATAAGATCGGCACGGATGGCACCATCTATGCTTCGGCCGCCAAGGGCTTCCGGGTGGGCGGATCGCAGGGCAGGCTTCCCGATTTCTGCTCAGGGGATCTGGCGGCGATCGGACGCACCCAGGATGACGTGCAGGAATACAAGTCCGATACCTTGTGGAGTTACGAGGTCGGCGCGAAGAACCGTTTCGGGCGATTGAACGTTTCGGCTGCGGCCTTCCAGATCGACTGGTCCAACATCCAGCAGCAGGTTGCGCTGCCGACCTGCACCTTCTCCTTCATTGCCAACGCCGGCAAGGCACGGATCCGTGGCGGCGAACTTGAGATTTCGGGCCGGCCGGTTGCCGAATTGCCGCTCACCATCCAGCTTGGCCTTGGATATACCAACGGCAAGCTGATCGATCCGGGCCTCATCAATCAGGCGCCCGATACGCGTCTGGTGCAGGTTCCGGAGTGGACCGCGACCGTCGGGGCAAATTATGAGCATGAGATCGGCGGGAATATGAGCCTGTTTGTCAGCGGCGATTATAGCTACACAAGCTCGGTCAAGGTCGCGAATAGCGCAGGGGGTTTCCTCACCCGCCATCCGTTCAATTTCGTGAACGCCAATCTCGGTCTGCGCTTCGGCTCTTCGGAAATCATGCTTTTCGGCAAGAACCTGCTCGACAAGCGCCTGAACCTTGGCGACCTCTACAGTTCGGGGTTCGAGCGTCAGGAGATCCTGGCGGACGGCAGCGCACAGCGCTTGCCCAGGGCGGCCGTAAGCCGGCCCCGGCAGCTGGGCGTGCAATACCGACTGAAATTCTGAGCTGTGGAGGTGTCCAGGTGGATCCCGTAGTACCTGGACGGAGGGCTGGTAGGGCAAGACCCTGCCAGCCTTCATTTGATGCGGGATTGGCATCGCATGGAGCCCATGAGGCAGAATGTGGGGCGATATGGTCATTCAGAGAGGGCATAAGCATGGTGGCAGTGTCATGACGTCAACCGTCGTCCGGTGCCTATGGCGCAAAAAGGGGGTCAATCGTTCGGCCGCCCTGCCGATTTATCTGGCTGCCTCCCTGATGGCGGCAGTTTCGCCCGCTCAGGCCGAAGTCCCATCCATGCCTTCGGCGTTGCCGGTGCCGTCCACCGGCCAACCGCCCCTGTCGTCCGCAACGCGGAGAGGAACCGAATATAGCGATCTCGAGAAGGCCGGGTATATCGAGGAGGAGTATTATCTTTCCGGAACCGCGCCGGCGATCACGGCGGCGGGCGAGGCGCTGTTCCAGGCACCATATATTACGCGCATCTTGGTGCGGAAGCCGAAAGATCCGGCCAAATTCAACGGCACTGTCGTCATTGAGCCTTTCAGCTGGTTTGGAGAACGGGGCGCGGGTTGGATACTCACTCGCGCCTATTTGCTGCGCAAAGGCTATGCCTATGTGGGCTATACCCTCAATATCAACAAGCCAGCGGAGGACCCCAAATTTCCGCCGGGTGAGTATGAGGCGACGGGCCGTCCCAACCGCTATACGGGGATCGTGAACTTCGAATTCATGCGGCGTTTCGATTATGCCCGTTATGCGCCGCTGGGTTCCTATTACGACCCGGCCCGCTTCAAACGCGGCGGAGCGCCTGATCCGTTTGTGCCGCAGTCTCAGGGTATTGGTGCTGGGCTGGCGCTGCTGCTCAAATCCAACCTCGCCGATGGTCCGATGAGCGGGCTGCGCGTGCAGCGTGTCTATGTGGACAGCTGGGCGGTGACTGCGCAGGTGTGGATGGATTATCTCGACCAAGGGCGTCATCAGCAATGGCGCATGCCCGATGGACGCCCGCTCGTTGACGCTTATATGACAGGGCGCATGGCCTTTGGGGAAGTTGGCGGCGACGTCATCCGTGTGCCTCGCAATATGCCGAGTGATGTGCCCTTCGTCACTGTCTATAGCCAGTCGGAGCTGATGCATGACGCGATCGAAGGCATCACCCTCCCGCCGGATACGGACCAACCGATGCTGCGCTATTATGAAGTGACGGGTATGCCGCATCTGCGACTGGCGGATCATGGCACCCAACATACCGAAGATGTCGCTGCCGATGTTGGCAAGGGCGATGTGCCGCGCTGCCAGATGCTGTACGACGAGCCGGCCGAGATGGTCGTCTCCGCCTTGCTGGACGACATGGACAAGTGGGTGCGGGAAGGGAAACCGATGCCCAGGGCGCCGCGTGTCGTCAGGAAAGGGAAGGGCGTCCTTCGGGATGCCACGACGCAGAACATGATCGGCGGCGTTCGACCGCCTTGGATCGCCGTTCCCTCTGCCACTTATTGGACCGAGCAGGAGTCTCACTGCGATATCATCTATGACACGAAGGTGCCGTATGACCACGCCAAGCTGCGTCGTCTTTACGGGTCGTACAATACATATCTCAGAAAATATGAGGGAGCGAAGGAGGCCGCTGTCAAACAGGGTTATTTGCTACCGGAAGACCGTGACGAACTGAAAGCCGTCGCTCAACCCGGAGATTTCGAGCCAGCCACGCGGCAGCCCGAGAAGGCCGAGGTTGGCGGTCAAGCTCCATGAATATTCTTGCAGCTCCAGCATGAAGTTTCGCCCGGCCCGGCCGAACCGGCGGCAGGCAGAACCAAACGTCATAAAGCCCATGCACTTTCAGATCGCTACGCCCATTTGCGCACAGGTCTCATTAGCTGGCGGCTCGCTGCGGAACTGAAGCTATTCTTCGGCTGGACAGCATCTCTGCGGGGAAGAGAGGTGGGGCTGAAGGTTGATCCAGCCCGCCGCCCATCTTCCGGCTGTGATCGACTAATGCTGACGCTAGGCCGTAGACTCATAAGCTCGGAGCCACAGCCGCATTGAGGCGAGCTGGATCATGGCGAGGAAGTTGGCGGCGAGCTTGTCGTAGCGGGTGGCGACACGGCGGAAGTGCTTCAGCTTGGAGAAGAACCGCTCGATGAGGTTACGTTCGCGGTAGAGCCGCTTGCTGAAGCAGGGCTTCCACTTGCGGTTGCTCTTCGGCGGGATGTTGGGTGTCGCGCCATGCTCCTGGATCAGCTCGCGGATGCGGTCAGCATCGTAGGCCTTGTCGGCCAACACGATAGTGCGCGGGCCGAGATGATCGAGCAGCGTGTCGGCGATCTGCCCATCGTGCGCTTGCCCTGCGATCAGGCCGAGCCGGATCGGGAGGCCTTGCGCGTCGACGACGACGTGGATCTTGGTCGTGAGCCCGCCGCGTGATCGACCGAGACAATGATCTGGACCCCCTTTTTTCCCGTCGCAGCCTGTTGATGCGCACGGATGGAAGTGCTGTCGATCATTTGAATGTCACCGTCGTGCGCGGCGGAAATAGCGTCCATCATCCTATCCCAAACACCCGCCTTCCGCCATCGCACGAAGCGGCTGTAGCACGTCGTGCGCGGACCATAGCGCTCCGGCAAGTCGCGCCACGGCGCTCCAGAGCGCAGCACCCAGAAAATGCCGTTCAGCACGCGCCAATCATCGACGCGCGGCACGCCTCTGGGTTTATTCGGCAACAGTGGCTCGATAACGCGCCATTCGAAATCGGTCAGGTCATATCGGCTCATGCTCACGCTGAATCAGAAGCTGGCGACACATGGAAGTCTGTCCCGGCAACAGGTCCGCTTGAAAACACTCAAAGTTCAAGCGATGATTGGGCATGGAACCCGGCAGCCCGCTAAACTGGATACTTGCGATTGCGATGCTCGCGACGTCTCTCTTTGGTGGTTTGGCGCGTCGCATCACCCTTCGGGGTGGCGAGATAATCGATGGCGATACCCATCCTCGATATTTCTGGATGTTTATCGGTAGCTGCGCCATCTTGGGAATAGCGCTTTTGATCCAAGCGGTGCTGGGCCGTTAGCGTCGGAGCGAAACAATCCAATTTATGGGTTCACGGCCTAGTAAATTCCTCTGCCGGTGCCGATCGTCACTGTCTTGTAATGCAGAAACTCATCGATGCTTGCCTTGCCGCCTTCCTTGTCGAAGCCGGAAATGTCGACGCCGGCGAACAGCGTGT
>Ga0207702_10000495_pt1 | contig 44263 bp, 39 predicted proteins | sample KBSCornC62_FD_184302 | JGI IMG/M metagenome (GOLD analysis project Ga0207702, IMG submission 184302) | Corn rhizosphere microbial communities from Kellogg Biological Station, Michigan, USA - KBS Corn C6-2 (SPAdes) (version 2) | ecosystem: Host-associated > Plants > Roots > Rhizosphere > Soil ... | reverse complement strand
GGCGGCGGCACGTATGGACGAAGGTTCAATCCCTGGTTCGCAGCGCCGAGCGGATAGGCATCGAGCGGCTCGTTGGCGCGGATCACGGGGCCGCCGCCGGCAGGATCGGGCTGGCGCTTGACTCCCCAGTTTCCAAACCCACGCACGTAATAGGAGATCGCCTGCTGGGGGAAGGCGCCCCACCCCGCGTAAGGGGCTGTGAGAAAGAGCTTCACACCGTCGTGCGTCGCCATATCCCACTCGGAGGTGTAGTTGCTCGCCTGCTCAGGGGTGAGGAGCCCCGCATGAATGAGACTGCTCTCGAATACCGTGGAACTCGAGAAGGACCAGCACGTCCCGAGCACGCCCTGGTTCTTCACAGCGACGACGAGCTTTGCGTCGGCCAGGCTGTAGCTGGACGGCAATGGAGCCGCGGAAGCCGCGGCCAGAGATGACAATACGGCAAGAGCGAGAGAGAAAGGACGGAGGCTCATCACCCCGCCTATACGCCCGCCCTTGATTCCGATCAAGCAGGCACTTCGTCACCACCGGCGAGCGAGGCCTCGCCAAGCTCGTCGAGTTCGGCACGCAGCCACTCGCGGAGTTCGGTGACTCCCTCGCCTTTGTCTGCCGAGAGGGGTAGGATCTTTGCTTTTCGCACCGAGCGCTTGAAGCGCTTGAGATTCTCCGGCGCGGATTCCAGGTCCATTTTATTGGCGATCACCGCCCATGGGCGCGAGCTCAGCGTCGGGTCGTAGAGGTCGAGCTCCTTGCGCAGGGTCTTGAAATCAGCCACCGGATCGCGGCCTTCACTGCCCGCCATATCGACGACGAAGAGCAGCAACCGGCATCGGACGATGTGGCGCAGGAACTCATGGCCGAGCCCCCGATTGTCATGGGCGCCTTCGATCAGTCCCGGAATGTCTGCGACGGTGAGCCGATGAAAATCCGGATACTCGACGACGCCGACCACGGGATGCAGGGTCGTAAACGGATAGGGCGCGACCTTGGGATGCGCGGCGGAAAGCTTCCCGAGAAGCGTCGATTTGCCGGCATTCGGGAATCCGACCAGGCCCGCGAAGGCAATGGTGCGTAGCTCCAGGAGGAACCAGCCTTCCTCGCCGTCGGCGCCCGGCGTAAACTGCCGCGGAGCGCGATTGCGCGAGCTTTTGAAATGGGTATTCCCCTTTCCGCCGTCGCCACCCTTTGCGAGCAGGAACTCCTGTCCCGGCTCGATGAGATCGGCCAGCAGCTCGCAGTCCGCCGTGTCGAGCTTAGGCTTCGGCTTCGGCGTCTCGTCGTAGAAATCCTCGTCCATCGGATTGGGCGCCTTCGGTGTGAAAGCCGCCGGCAGTCGATAAACGAGCGTTCCCACGGGCACGTTCACATAGGTGTGGATGGCCGATTTGCCATGCTTGTCCTTGCCCTGGCCATGCGCGCCCTTCTTTGCGCGGACGATCGGCTCGTAATAGAGCGAGATGAGATTGTCGGTATGCGGGTCGGCGCGCAGGATGATGCTGCCACCGTCGCCGCCGTCACCGCCATTCGGGCCTCCGCGCGGGACGAACTTCTCACGACGGAAGCTCACGCACCCATTTCCGCCGCTGCCGGCGATCGCGTGAACTCGGATCTGATCTACAAACTTCATTGGAAAAAACGGCCCAGCCCCACCCTCGCCCGGCATGATACCCGGCGGCGCGTCCCTGGAACTTTATTGTACTCTAGAGTGATTTCTTTCTGGCGAGCAGCGATTCGTAAAGGGCGACCGTCTTCCGCGCGATCGCATCCCATCCGAAGAGCGCCTCTGCGCGACGGCGGCCCGCCTTGCCCAGCTCACGGCGCTTCTCCGGGTCGCGCATGAGTGTGTTCACACCATCCGCCAGCGCGCGGGAGAAGGCGTCCGGATCGAGCGCTTCGAACGGACTGTCGCTCATTTGGGCAAAGGATACAAGGATACCCGTCTCTCCCGGGACCACGACCTCGCGGATGCCGCCCACCGCGCTGGCGACGACCGGCGTCTCGCAGGCCATTGCCTCGAGATTGATGATGCCAAATGGCTCGTAAATCGACGGGCAGACGAAAGCCGCCGCGTGGCTGTAGAGCTGGATCTTCGTCTCGGTGTCCACCATCTCCTCGATCCAGATGACGCCTTCGTGGTTGCGCTGCGCCTCGGCTACCGCTGCCTTCATCTCCTCGGCGATCTCCGGTGTATCCGGCGCCCCAGCGCACAGAACGACCTGGAAGCCCGGGTCGAAATGTCGGATGGCATTCACCAGATGGATAATGCCCTTCTGGCGGGCGATGCGACCGACGAAGAGGACGTAGGGCTTCGAGGGATCGATGCCGAAGCGCTCGATACGCGAGCGGGACTCGACCGCGTGGTACTCATCGAGGTCGATGCCGTTATAGATGATGGGCACCCGCTCCTCCGGAATGTCGAACAGGCGGAGGATATCCGCGCGCGTGCCGCTCGACACCGCGATCACGGCATCCGCCATCTCGAGAGCCGTTTTCTCCAGCCAGCAGGTGAAGTCGTAGCCGCTGCCCAGCTGCTCGCGCTTCCATGGCCGCAGAGGCTCGAGCGAATGAACGGTAATGACGAGCGGTATGCCGTAGTTCTGCTTCGCGAGGATGCCGCCGAAATGCGAGTACCACGTATGGCAATGCACCACGTCGGCATCGATATTCGTGGTATTGAAATCCAGCGATCTCTGGATGGCGCCAAATGCCGACCGGAGCGGCTTCGGGCACGTGTAGCGGCTCGAGTCGAGCCCGTATCCCTTGACCGTTGGGTTGCCTGTCGGCACGTCCTGATCGCCAAACGCACGCACCTCGACATCGATAAAGTGCGCCAGTCCGCGACTGAGATAATCGACGTGAACGCCCGCGCCTCCGTAGATCGTAGGGGGATATTCGTTGGTCAGGAGGAGAGTCTTCATTGGACGGAGTCGGGTGCGAGTGATCAGGCCCCGAGGAGCCAGGTGAGCTTGCCGTCCATGGGATTCACCGCGGCACAGGGGTAGTCCGACGTCCCGCTGAATACCTCGTCGAGCACGTCATCCTTGCCCGCGCTATTCACGAGGAAGCAGACATGGCGGGCCGCATCGAGCATCGGATAGGTGAAGGTAATGCGCCACATGCTCATCTTCGGCACGTAGTTCTCCACCACGAGACGCTCACGCTCGGCAAGCGCCGGGGTGCCGGGGAACAGCGAAGCCGTGTGTCCGTCGGGCCCCATGCCGAGGAGGATGAGATCGTGCCGAAATACTCCGCCACCTGCGCGCGCGCGCAGATCGGCCTCGTATTCCTTCGCCGCATCCGCGGGGTCGATCTCGCCCTTCATGCGCAGGACATTCTCTGCCGGGATCGGGATGAGATCGATGAGCGTACGGCGGGCCATCAGATAGTTGCTCTGCTCGTCGTCCGGCGGCACGCATCGCTCGTCGCCGAAGGTGATGATCACCTTGCTCCAGTCGAGCGGGCGGGCAGCCAGCGCCTCATAGACGGGCTTCGGCGTATTTCCGCCGCTCAGCGAAAGGCTGAAGGTTCCTCTGGCCGCAATAGCTTCCGTCGCCGCATTTTCAATGAGGGCAACGGCATCGTTCACGAAGCTGTTCGAATGGATGATATCGGGTTTCATAGGAATCGGACGGGGATGGTGTATTCGAGACGGCCGGAGCCGGCACGCAGACGGTTCATTTCGATGGTGGTAAGCGAAGCTTTGCGGATGTGCAGGTTTCCCGGATAGGGCAACCCGATGCACGCGGCGATGGTCTCGCCGAAATCCGGCTCGTGCCCGACAAGCATCACGTGCTCGAACTGCGCATAGCTCCGCAGCCCGTCGAGACAAGTCACCGGATCCATGCCGCAGGCCAGCCAGCGCTCCACCATCGGCTCGACGTCTCCGAAGCACTTGGCCACGATTCCCGCAGTCTGCTCGGCACGGGTCACGGGACTCGTCACGATCATTCCCGGCACAATGCCTCGCTGCTTGCAAAATTCGCCGACCTTCTGCGCCTGTGCGCGTCCCTTGGAGGTCAGCTGGCGGTCGTGGTCGGATGGCGCGGTGACTTCGGCCTCGGCATGGCGCAGGAAGGTGAGGAGCATCTCGGCGCGAGCCTAGCCCAGCATCCCGGCCGGCGGCAACCCTGATCCCATCCCCGAAGTTTCATACCAAATTGATGAAATAACCGGCTTCTCTTTCGAAGAAAGCGAGCTGTAGCCATCCCGTCACTGCACGATGGAATGCGCAACGAATCTGGAAGATCCCGCCGCCGCCAATCCTGTAGCCACGCCACTCTGCTGGCGTGCAACGAACCCTAAGAGAGTGTCGATTCAGTACCGCGCTGCGTCGTCCACAGGGCGGCGACCCTAGACGAATCGAGTTATAGCAAGTCAATGAATGACCGGCTTATCTTTCGAAGAAAGCGAGCTGTAGCCGCTTCGCTGTGCGAAGCGAACGAGCCCGAGAGAGGACGTTGTCTCGCAAAGCGCTGCGTCGCCCACAGGGCGGCGGCTACAGGCGAAATCCGGTAATCCAGTCAGGATGGCATCCATTCAGCCAACCTACGAAATGCCTCTCTCGGAAAGCAAACGGGGGCCTTTCGGCCCCCGCGTTTCGATCCGGATCACCGGCAGAACGCCGGCGCCCCGTCGAATTTGAATCGCTGCTACATGCTCATGCCGCCATCGACGGCAAGCACCTGGCCGGTGATATAGCCTGCCTCGGGACTCGCGAGGAAGGCGACCGCCGCGGCGATATCGTCGCCGGAGCCGAAGCGCGACTGCGGAATCTGCGCCTGGGCGCCCTTGCGGATTTCCTCGTTCAGCACAGCCGTCATGTCCGTCTCGATGAAGCCGGGAGCGATCACGTTCACAGTAATGCCACGGGAGGCCAGTTCGCGAGCGATGCTCTTGCTCATGCCGATGAGGCCCGCCTTGCTGGCGGCGTAGTTCGCCTGTCCCGCGAGGCCCATGAGGCCGCTTACGGAGCTGATGTTGATGATGCGTCCGCCACGCTGCTTGACCATCGCGCGAAGCACGGCGCGGGAGAAATTGAATGCGCCCTTGAGGTTTGTCGCGAGCACGACGTCCCAGTCATCGCTCGACATGCGCATGGCCAGCGTGTCGCGGGTGATGCCCGCGTTGTTCACGAGAATGTCCGCACGGCCAAAATCCGCGAGGATCTGCTCGCCGACCTTCTGCACGGCGTCGAAGTCCGCGACATCCACGGCATATGGCTTCGCGGCGTCGGGGTGCGCGGCATTGATCGCGTCGGCTGTCTTTTGCGAATTGGCCTCCGTGCGGCTGACCACTGCGATTTTCGCCCCCTCATCAGCGAGGCGACGGGCGATGGCTTCGCCGATTCCGCGACCGGCTCCAGTGACAATGGCGACTTGATTGGCAAAACGAGACATAAGGGCCAACGGTAAATGCGTCGCAGGGGATATGGGAAGTTGAGATTCGAGGGGAGAGAGAATTGGAAGTTGAGAGCCGAGATTCGAGCGAAGCGAGAAATCGTGGGATGCGTGGGCGATAATTGAGAGGATGAGGGGCTCTCCGCGATTTCCTCGTTCATCCGTCAGGCATCCTGCCCAGAATCCCCGTCAGATAAAAATCCACGGCGGTGGACGGCGCGACACGCCCTACCGCCAGAAGGAAAGCTCTCGCCAGGGATGCCCGGCATTTGCCGGGTTCGTCTTCGGCGGTAGGGCGAGTCGCGCCGTCGACCGCCGTAGATTCCTCATCTCATCCCGCGTGGGGTCCACCCCCGGGGCCGCATGGCATTCTCCCTCTCAACCCTCAACCCTCAACCCTCAACCCTTAGCTCCCGTATAGCTCAGACAGGCGATCTCCTCGAGCGTAGTATTCCCGGCGATCACCTGGGTGAGCCCTTCCTGGTAGAGCGAGAGCACCCCCTCGCGCATGGCCACTTCACGCATGCGGCTCTGGGCTGCGTTCTGCGCGATGAGGTCGCCGAGTTCGCCGCCAACCGGGCACATTTCCATGAGTGCGATACGGCCGCTGTAGCCCGAGTCGTGGCACTCGGGACATCCCGCCTTCGAGTAGAAGAACTGGGCGTCGGCCGGCAGAGGGATGCGATTGCGCTCCAGAATGCGCCGCAGCTCGTCCGTGATCGGAGTCGGCTGCTTGCAATGCCCGCAAAGCCGGCGCACAAGTCGCTGCGCTTGCGAAAGCGCAAGTGAGTCGGCGAGGAGATACGGCGGCACACCCATTGAGATCAGCCGGGACACGGCGCGCAGCGAGTCGTTCGCATGCAGGGTCGTGAGCACCAAGTGGCCGGTGAGCGCAGAGTTCACGGCCGCAAATGCCGTCTCCGCATCGCGCGACTCTCCGATGAGGATCACATCCGGGTCGGCTCGCAGGATGCGGCGCAACCCCTCGGAAAAATCGATTCCATTGAAGGGGTCTGTCTGCGTCTGGTTGATGCCCTCGATCTCGTACTCGATCGGGTCCTCGATGGTGTGAATGTTGATCGAGTCCCGATTGATGCTGTTAATGAAGGCGTATAGGCTGGTCGTTTTGCCGCTGCCGGTCGGCCCGGTCACCAGGATCAGGCCTTGATCGCGACCGAGCGCATCGTGGATGATGTCGGTCTGGCGCTGGGAGAGATTGAGCGCGCTGAGCTGCCGCACGCCATCGCGCTTGTCGAGGAAGCGGATCGTGATCTTCTGGAACTCCTTGCTGCACGGGATCGCCGAGACGCGGCAGTCGATGCGCCGCTTGCCGATCGTCATCGTGAAGCGTCCGTCCTCCGCCGCCTGCCGCCGCTGGCCGAGGTTCGCGTAGTTCTTGATGAGGCTGATGTATCGGGGCAACCCCTCCTCGGAGCAGGAGTGAATGACGAGGAGCTCGCCGTCCACGCGCGCGCGGAACCGGGCCGTGTTATAAAATTTCTCGATGTGGAGATCACTCGCCCGCAGGGTGATCGCCCGGTTGAGCACCCAGTGCACCACCTGCTCCGGGCTCGCATTCATGCTCGAGGGGTTCACCCGCTGGATCTCCGCCGTATCGATCTCGACGAGGCTCCCCGTATCCGAGTAGCTCAGATCTCCGGTATCGATCTGCGCCGTCTGCGTCACCGCCGTCCGGCTGCGATTCCGCGTGATCGCCTCCAGGATTCCCGCCCGATCGGCCAGGACTTTCGTGATCTCGATCTGCTCCTGCCCGCTGGACCACCATTCGTCCTCGAAGGCATAGCTCTTCCGATCCGGGGTCAGCAGAAAGACTCGCTGCTTTCCGCAAAAGACGGGATACACACCATGCTTCTCCAGTAGTGCCTCCGGGAAGTAGCTCTGCTGCGGGGCAAATTCCGCGTTGAAGCATGCCTCGCCCGTCGTCATATGCGTGAATGCTACGCCGTAGTCGCGCGGCAGCAGCTCGAAATCCGAGGCTCGCCGCAGGTCGCGCCCGCCGAATGCCGGCTCGCATTCCCGCAGCTTGTTCGCCTCGTCCTTCGTGAGCGGATAATTCTCCAGCATCCAGTTGAGGGCGGTGAGCAAGCCGCTACCCGGGGGTGGCGGTGGGATGTCGGCGACGGGATTCGACTCCGGCAGGGGAGAGAATCCCAGGCGCCCATTCACGTCCGCCCTCAGTGCCTCATATTGGGCATGGGTGATGAGCGTCTTGACGAAAAGATGCGACGGCAATCCATAGGCGTCCATCGCAGCCGGGTTGTAATGCGCACAGAGCAACAATGGCCCCACCGTTCCGTAAGGAAGCCACGGTTCCGCGGCCGTCGAGGCCCTTGCCAGTTTGCGAAAGACGCCCTCCGCCCGAGTCGAGCAGGCCGTGCGCGCCAGCACGAGGGGAAACATTCCAAAGCGTTCCGCCAGCCATTCGATCGCTGTGTCCTCCGGCTCGCCGTTGGCCTTCGCGATCTCTGCGGCGAAGCGCTCCGGCTCCCGCAGTGCGATTTCCGGCACCGTGACTCCGCGCTCCGCAAAGGCATTCTTCGGGGCAGCGTCGGGATCAGCTTTTACCGTGATTTCCGCAGCCGCTCCCATGGAATTTGTCATCACTCACTTTCCACCTGAATTCCCGATCCGACAACCCCGGGCGTGAGTAGTCGGAAATTTTTACCCGTCCATTGCAGGCGATAGGCATCGGCGGAATCCGAGGTTGTGCTTGGGAATGTATCGGGGAGAAATGGCGATCCTGGGATACTCGAGTCACGCGTGGTCAAGTTGTGCCAAACCAGGATCTCGTCCACTGTATCCGAGTCGTCCTCTGCAATAGGTATATCCTGCGCCGCCTGACTATAGTGGTCCACAGCGCGGTTCGCCATTTCGGCCATATCGATTGCGACCTGGTCTTTGGAAACCCCGAGGATGCCGGTAAGCTTGGGTATGCTGATCCCTGCCAGCACACAGAGAATAGAAATCACCACGAGCAATTCGGGCAGGGAGGTCGCCCGCACTAGAGAACGAGGAGTGTTCATAGCGATCATCAGTAGGAGATTGCCGTAGTTCCGCTGTAGAGAGTCACCTTCGTGAGCGGGACCAGGGCGGTGGGAAATGTGATGCTGTAGCCGGACGGCACGTAGTCCGTAAGATTCGTGGGCGCGTATGCGAGATAGGGAGCGATCTGCGTATAGCGGTCCTGGTCAGTCGTGGCCCCTGTCCAGGCGCTTGCCGCTGCAGTGGACCCCAAGGCCTGCACGTAGGAAGCCATCGCGAGATTGAGCGCCTCCGCACGAGCCACCGCCAGGTGCACCTCACTGTCCGTCTTCACCTGCACGATGTTCGGCAGCGCGAGAAAGACCAGAATGCCCACCAGCGCCACTGCCGCGAGGACTTCGACTAGAGAAAATGCGCGTTTCATTAGGGAGCATTCTGGAGAGCGACGTGGGGATATGAGCCAGTGACCCAATCCCCAAACGTGATGTACTGCTTAGGAGACGTCTTTTCCATGACGCTGCTTTGAAGCTGCCCCGACGAATTGTTGGTAAACTGGCTGGTTGTTTGCTCGTCGAGATACCCCTTGATCAGCTGCAGCCTATCGTAACTGCTCGCTTTCGAATTATAGAGCGTCTGCGCCTCAGATAAGGTCAGATACCTGGTCGAGCCATTAGTATCGACCGCGTTCGCAATCCAATCATCGAGAGCACTTTGCAGCACCGCCTGCTGCTGCATTGCCACCACCCCTCGCGAATCCTGCGCGGCATTGGAGTAAGACGCGATCACCATGGCCGCAATGATCCCGATGATCGAGATTACGATCAGCAGCTCGATTAGAGTAAACCCAGAGCGGCGATTTGGATGGCGGTGGCACATGGTATTAGAAAGGTTCTGAAAGAGAAACGAGCTCCGGCGTTACCGCCGGAGCTCGCGCGCTACAACGGAGGCTCGCCTTAGACCGGGGTGATCTTCGAACAAGCCATCCTCCTTCCTCTTTGTTGTGACCCGAGGCGGGCTTTATGTTAACCGCCTCGAGCCATAATCCTCAAAATTGCTAGTTGTTGGTGTAATTCGCCATGGAAGTTTGATTAGGATCATAAACCACTGCGCCGTTGGTGAAGGTAAGGAACTCCTCGGCGTTCGTTTGCTCGTTAGGAGCGAGACCCGGAACCGCAAAAACATTGGTGGAAAAATTACCGGATCCGGTAACTGTTCCCGCTACCAAATTCTGAACTGCGTTAGTTAGGTCGGCCCCGGCGTTAGTGGAACCAGCAGCAATAGCAGCCGAGTAGGTGGAAGCTAAAGTCTGAGCGTTTCGCTGCGCTCGAGCTACTTGAGATGACGTAGTCACACTCGAGATACTCGGAATCGCGATGGCGGCGATGATGCCGATGACGGCGATAACGATGAGAAGTTCCACCAAGCTGAAGCCGGCGCGAAGGCTGGCCCCGATTCGGCGGGAGATTTTACGGGATTTCGTTTGGGTCTTCATGTTGGTGGATTTGTTAGGAGATGTATCGATTGCGAGATCACGATGCTCCGGTTGCTGGATATCAACAACTTGGGAAAACCCGTAATTTGGGAGAGGGAAACTAGGTAGTTTTCTCAGGGGTTTTCCCGATGAGGCCGCTACAGAGATTCCCTATAGCTCCCCTGGGCTACTCCACCGATAAGCTGCTCGGACGAATCCCTACCCGCCTCTCGGGGCATAGGTCTTCTGAAGCGCGCCTTCCCCTCTGCTGTAAGACTCCGTATAATCCGTTATCTGTGGATTAGATTCCCATGCTCCCTATATGGAGACCCATGCGGCGTGAAAAAGAGCGAGAGCGAATTCATTTGGTGGCGCGCGTTGTCCCTAACGCGCTTTCGTTAAACGTCATCCCACGCTCCGCGCGGCATATATACCCAAATGCGTTGGAGATTCCGCAGAAGCGGAAGGAGGTTCCACCTTTTCAAGCCACGGCTCGGGCGGAGCCTCGCCCTCCCGTCAAAAAATAGGCTCGCGCCAGAAATACCCGGCATATGCCGGGTTCGTTTTCTGCGGTAGGGAAGCCGCGCCGTCGGGTTCCCTGGATTGTCCACGCGCCGCAGAGCTTGCCTCTCGCACCGGAGAAAATTTCCGAGACACCTACGGCTCGATGATGCCGTTGCGCACCGCGTAACGGACAAGATCGCTGAAGGTCGAGAGCCCCAGTTTGCGCATGATCGTGGCGCGATGAGTCTCCGCCGTCTTGGGGCTGATGCCCAGAATGGCGGCGACCTCCTTATTGCTCTTGCCCTCGGCGAGGAGCTGCACGGTTTCCCGCTCGCGCGCGCTCAAACGCTCCTCGGCACCCTGCGCCGGCTCGCCCGCGCCGCCGGTCCCGCTGCTCCCGCGGAGAAATCCCTCGAAGATCACCTCACTGACTTTCGATGAGACGAATCGCTGCCCGGACATGATGGTCTCGATAGCCTGCACGAGGTGCTTGCCGGCATCGGTCTTGAGCACGTATCCATCCGCCCCTGCCTGGAAGACCTCCTGCACGAGACGCTCCGCGTAATGCATGGAGTAGATCAGGATCTTGATGTCGGGCATCATCTTCCGCACCTGGCGGGCCGTATCGATTCCATTGAGTCCCGGCATCGTGATGTCGAGGATGACGAGATCTGGCTTGAGCTTCTCGATCATCTTGATGGCTTCCCGGCCATCCGAGGCCTGCCCGCAGACCTCCCAGTCGCGCCGGCTGGTCAGCATGCCGACGATGCCCTGGCGGACGACTTCGTGATCATCGGCAATCAGGATTCGGAGGCGTTCCATGGCGAGACTTCGAATGCGGGGATGGTGGCACGGATGGCGGTTCCGGTCGAGTCGCTTGTCACAAGCAGACGCCCGCCGAGCTGGGCAAGTCGCTCGCGCATGCCGGCCAATCCGACGCCGAGGGACGAGTTCGAGTGATTCACCGCTTCCACCAATTCCCTGGGCATTCCCTTGCCGTTATCGCGGATGTGCATCACGACCTCTTCATGCGCAAGTGAAAGCTCCACCCATGCCTGATTCGCCCCGGCATGCCTGTGCACATTGGACATCGTCTCCTGTAGTACGCGGAAGAGCGCAGTCTCGACATCGGGCGAGAGTCGCGGGAATCCGTCGGAGACCTGGAGTTCCACCGGAATTCCCGTGCGCTTCGCAAATCCCTCCACAAACCATTTCGCCGCAAATGCCAGGCCGACCTCATCCAGCAGCGGCGGGTGCAGCAGATACGAGATGGTCCGGATCTCGTTGCAGCAGCGGTCGGCCAGTGCCCGCGTCTCGGAGAGCAGCCGGCCCGCTTCGGAGTCGGCTCCATCCACCGCCCCGTCGAGCAGGGACAGATTGATCTGGAGAGCGGTGAGATTTTGTCCCGTGGAATCGTGCAGCTCTCGCGCGATGCGGCGGCGCTCCTCGTCCTGAAGCTGGAGGAGACGCCCCGAGAGCTGCCGTAAGGCATCCTCCGATCGCTTGCTGGATGTCACGTCGCGGAAGTTCCATTGCACCACTTGGCGACCGGACGAGAGATAGGAGACCGTGATGACATCGACATAGACCGTCTCACCATTGCGATGCTTGAGCTGCACCGCCAGCAGGCGCCGTACACCAGGCCAAAGGACGACGGTCTGCAGGGAGCTGATGCGGCTGACCAGGCGATGAAATGGCGGGATCTTCCAGAAGACCTCGCCCACAAAGTGGTCCTTCGGCCAGCCGAAGAGATTGCTCAGCCCGGGATTGACATCAAGGATGCGCTCCTCCGTGCCATCGACGATCATGATCCCATCCGCAGCCGCCTCGAAAAACGTGCGATAGCGCGCCTCGGAAGCTTGAAGCTCCTGCTCGGCGCGCCGACTTTCGGTAATGTCTCGTATCACCGCCTGGATTTCCACCGCTGCGCCATCGGGACCGAATTCCGCCCGATCGACGCGGCTCAGCCAATATTCATCCCGCGGCGATTTCTCGAACCGTTGCTCGAGCACGAAGGATGAGCGCTCTGGCGTGAGGCGCGAGATCTTCGCCCGCAGGAGGGAACGCTCCTCCGCCGGGAACAGGGAGACCATGTCATCGCCGATCAGATCCGTCCGATCGCGCCCGATGAATGTGCAAAATGCCTGATTCGCGAATGTGAGCGCCCCATCGGGTGTGTATCGGAGAATGAACTCGGTCTGCTCCTCCACGATGGAGCGATAGCGGGCCTGCGCCTCCTCGACGGATTCCGCCAGCCGCTCGATCTGCCTCGCGAGCGTCGCGATCTCGTCGCTGCCCGTAATTCCCAGCCGCCGGGGCAGCTCCCCCGCTCGGGAGGCCGCATCCACCCGCTCGCCGAGCTTGCGGATTGGCGAGAGCACCGTCCGGTCGGAAATGTACCAGATGAGGAAAAACAAGAGTCCACCGGTAGCGGCCAGCGCTGCCAGGAAGAAGAGGATGGATTGCCACCCGGCGAGATACAGCACCCGAGGTCCGATGAGTTCGGCAAGAAAGAGCTTCTGTCCTCGAAAATCGTTTTGCAGCGAAAAGGCTGCGATCTCCTGGTCGTTGAGCGATTCGATCGCCGGATTCTCCCCGGCGTGAATCCGGGAAAGAATCCCCTGCCAGGCTTCGTTCTGGGAAGTCTCCGAGAGCGGAAAAATTTTCAGCCGATAGCCGGAGAACAATTCGATGTCTTTGAGATCCTGGGCGGAGAGGAAAGCCCCGGCGATCAACGTTCCCGCAATGGGACCGGTGCGGTCGGAATGAACGATCGGAGCCGCCGCAGCGAAGCATACGCGATTTCCAACAAGAATTCGCCCGGAAACCATCTCGCCGAGCCGTTTCTGCGGAGCGAGTCCGGAAGCGCGCAACACGTCCACCAACTCCGGCGGGAGCGGGCGCACGGTGTTCGAGCCGTCATCGAGATATTGCCCCGCCACCAATCGTCCCGCATTGTCCCAGATCGAGACGAAATTCAATCCGAGGTTGGACAGGGCCGGAGCGCTCAGATCCGTACTCAGAAGACGGGGATTCTGCCCCGCCAGGAAACGGTCGAGGTCGTCCGACGCGGCGAGTTCGCCCGTAGCCGAGGCGACCGGTTTCAGATGGGCCTGGAGGTCGAGATGAAACCGCTCGACCTTCTGCAGCATCAAGTCCCCCTCCAGCCTCTCGTACTGGCTCAGAAGGATCTGAGTCGTCAGGATCAGCGCCGCCGTAAAAAGCAGGCTGATTGCCAGAAAGAAGATCAGGAGGGTTTTGGTGTGAATCTTCACTGGTCGGCTCTCTCGAAATTATTTGGGCGCCACATGCCCGGCGACAGGTTTCTTGTGCGGAAGAACGACCTCACTGAGATTGAAGATCGGACCATAGATTGCATAGACGAGGAAGCCTACGAAGACTCCCATGACGAGGAGGGTAATCGGCTCGAGGATCTTATCGATCTGGTTCGCGATCGTCTCCAGCTCGTCCTCGTAGTCAGCGGCAATCTCGTCCAGCGTCTCATTGGCTCCGCCCGTCTCACTGGCGATTTGCATGAGCGTGGCAATCATTCGCCCGTCCGTGCCAAGTCGATAGGATTCCATGAGAAATCCCTCCGGGAGGCTCATGCCCTCGACGATATGATTGCGGATCGCCAGGAAGAACTCCCTGTAGTCGATATGCGAGGCGGCGGCGGCCGTAATCTCGAGCGAAGTCACGATTCGCACGTTGGACTGAATGAGCATCGCCAACGTGCGAAAGCTCACTGTCGCGGCCGATTTCCGCACGATCGGCCCGACCGTCGGGAGCTTGATGATTCCCCGCTGCACCGACGGGATCCGGTAGATCTGCGGCCATTTTTTGAAGAAGTAAAACAGTCCGACGAATGGCAGGGCCGCGAGGTAAGGCCGGTGGAGAAGAAGGTCCGAAAACCACATCATGGCGATTGTGGCAAAGGGAAGTCCCGCCTTCATGTTTGTATAAAGCTTCGCGATGGCAGGAACGAGGGTGAAGCTCATGGCGATGACCACGCCCACGGCAATCACGAGCACGATCGCTGGATAAATCATTCCGGTGCGCAGCTTTTTGATGATGCGCAGGGTCTTCTGCTGGGCGTTGGCGATCTGGTTGCAGACGACGGGAAGCTGACCGGATTCCTCACCCGCGCGCACGAGCGCGAGCACATCGTCCGGGAAGAGCTTCGGAAATAATCCTAGTGCGTCACTGAACTTCTCCCCCATGCCAATCTGGCGGGCGATCTCGGCCAGCACGCCCCGATAAACTGGCGATTTCACGCGCCCGGTCTGGAGCTCGAGGCTCTTGAGAATGGAAATATTACGCTCGAGACATCGGCCCAGCCCGCCGAAGAGCGCTAGGCGGTCCTCCAGCGAAGGCTTCTTCCATGTATTCCGCTGTATGAACTCGTCGGCGCCCGTGATGTTCTGAATTTTGACCGTCTCGTTCGGCGATTTCCCCGCTCCAAAGAGCGCCAGCTCGTCGTCGTCGGTATCGACGATCACGTGCTGGGTGCGGCCGGTGTGGGTGTCCGTGAGCGAGACTTTCTTGAGCATGAAACGAAGAGAAAGATCAGAGGTCGTTCGGCCGATATACGTCGATCACCCGCGTGCGCTGGGCATTGCGATCGCCTGCGGACCAGACTCCAGAAGCCCAGGAGGCACCGAAGTCATGTGCGGGGCTTGGCCAATAGACCATCGTGCACGTCGTCTTCACGACATTGCCCACTCCGGTGATGGTGTTCGTCACGGGCGAGGAGAAGGTGAGCGAACTCACGCAGCTCTCGTATGGCAGTAGCGAGGATGTGCTTGTCGGGTCGATATAATTAGTGTCCATGCCAAGCTGAAACAGGCGGGCGGCCTGCTCCTGGTAATTGATCGCCCTGGCAACCCGGGCGTTGATTTCGTTCTGCGTCTCGACAACGAGTGCCATGGCAGCCATCCCGGCGATAATCAAAGCGAGCACCGCAGCGACGACAAGAACCTCGACCAGGCTATATCCAGAGGTCTTCTTCATTTGTCGTAGCCCTCCACCCAGCCATCCCGAGCCGTATAGCGCTCGAGCAGCTTCGGATCGCTCTCGATGGATATCGAGATTCCTCCTCCAGTGACGGAAACAGCCCGATCGGACTGGATGCCTCCCTCGAGCGAGAGCGTCTGCCCGGCGGGGATCGTCCAGGTTGTGGGCGTATTTTCGATCGTGAAAATCGAACGCCAGACGCCGCTGCTCGCCTGCGGCGCGCTGAATGCCAGTGTCGATGCCGTGGATTTCTTGACCGCAAACACCAGTTTGCGGTTGTTCCGATTCGTCAGCTGCACCGACGTGAGGTTACCGGAGGACTGGTTCACCAGGATTAGGATGGCCGCCTGATTTCCGGCTGTCTCGTAATCAGTGTCCGTACTTTGGCCAGTGAGCGTGAGGCTGGTCACGTTTTTTTCGACGAAGACGTTGGTAAGGTCATTGTCTGACAAATTGATCGTCACGCTTCCAGTCCCGTCCGAAGAAACACCCTGTGAAGATTGAACCGCGGAACCATCCACGTCGATGTAGGTCCCCTCGGTCACTTTCGCATAGAGCGAGTTGATCTCACTGTTATTGCGCACGACATCGATGTTGCCCGCATAAGATGGCGCGCCATTCACATAGCCGGAGGTTAGCTTGACGAAGGGGAAGTTACTCATGAGCACGGTGTCGCCACTCGAGTTGTGCAAGGTCACCTGCGCCGTCGCGGGTCCGGTATAGGAAGAGGTTGTGAGCGAGAATGTATTCGGCGAATTAGGCACCCAGAGAAATGTCCGGTCACTCACATTGATGGAACCGCTCACTGAGCTGTCTGCACCCGGCGTGAGGGTCGGATTGTCCCCAATGAAGAGGTCACCGCTCAGAATGGGTGAACGCGATTTCGCCTGGTACAGCCGGTTGGCCGCGGTCGGCATGCCAGTACCGTCGTCGATTTGCACACTGACATCGAGTGTGTAGCCGTCCCCGTTCCCAGGGTTGAAATGGTTGACCGTCGGTTGAACCGTCGATGTCAGCGGCGTTCCCGTGGATGCCGGGATGGTGACACTTCCCCAGCCCCCGTCCAGCGTGACGGTCGCCCCGGCGGCGCTGCTGCTGGCGAGCACCTGGCTGAGCATGTATTCACGCGCCACGGCGTCCGCGTTGTCGTAAGCAATGCGGTGATTGGACGCCACCTCGAATTGCTCCACGTAGTTTGTCTGGGTCCCAAGGACGGACAGCCATCCCGCCATCAGAGCGCCGCCGACAATCATCAGCACAAGCAGGATGAGGAGCGCACTGCCGGATCGAGAATAGCGATGAGCTCTCATAATGCTGGCATCATGGGAACGACAAAGAAATAAGCCGTGCGGCCTCCCATCGCAGAATAAGACGCACGCGGATCCGTCGAACCGTAGGTGATCCAGGATCTCGCGTTCAGCTCGGGCATGGATGGATCCGGCCACCAGATGAAGTAAAAGGGACGTCCCGCTGCCATCTTGAGACGATCGATCGAGTCTCCTTCGACCACTGTGTCACGTGCCTTGCGCTCGAAGGCAACGAAAAGGGGGTTGAATGTGATCGTGGCGGAACTCGATGGGTAAAAGACATCGTAATAATGCGTGACCACGATCGCGCCATCTTTATCCAGCGCATATCTCCGCACGCTCGCGTACGTGCCGCTCACGAGACTCGTCACTGGTGTGAGGTCGATGTCGTAGGTCGCGCGCACGGTCAGCGAAGTGGATGAACTCGACGGCTCCAGAACGTAAATGGTCCCGTTCGTGGCACTCGACGTGCCGCGATAGGATTGGAAGATCGTTCCTGCGTCGGGATAAGCAGCGGCCAATACTTCCCGAAATGCTTCGGGAGTATCCACGGCTCGACCTTGAAAGTCCGATGAGACCGCGATCGAACTTGGCCGTACTGTATTCAAATCATTTCGCGCCAGACAAAAGATGGCGCTCGCATGCCGGATGTCGTCGTAGAACTCGTCGCGCACGCTGCCTGCGGCGAATCGGGCGGCGGCGCTTGGCGCGGTGGGCACGTAGGAAAGCGTTGTCCCGTTCGTGGAGTAAAAGTTTTGCATCGCAGCGGAGCCAATAACCACGTCACCCGACGAAGCCGACTGGCGCCCGGAGACGAGCGTGGAATATGCGATCACGACCGCCGTAATGAGCATCGTGGCGATGAATGTCGCTACGACAATCTCGACGAGCGTAAAGCCATGCTCACTTGGGCGTGGCGTCCTGTGGGAGATCTGGTGCATTTCCGTGAGGGGCCGTGATCGAAGTACTTCTTCCCGCCAGGGCGGTGTGGACGCGGGGCGAAAGGTCGATCGGGATGTACATCTTCCGTGGCTCGCCACTGCCGGATTTATCCTCCCAGATGAGCTCGACAGAGCCATCGTAGATATTGGCGACACGGAGCACCTGCGTCTGTCCTTCGATGACCGGCGGCAGCGTACGGTTCTTCTCGAGAATGAGATCACCGAGCAGCACCTTCCAGCCATTCGGTCCCTTCGTCCGACCGACCACGGCCAATTTCCCCAATACGCGGCGAATTCGACTTTCCTCGCTCTCCTTTTCCTCGCCCGGCGCGGGCGCCTCCTCCTTGAGCTCCTGTTTAGCGAAAGGGTTGCGCTCGGTCGGCGCCACGGTCACGGAGGTCCGATCGCTCGGAAGCATTCCGACGGGCGACGAATCCTCGGCTCGCGCCACCCCTGCAAGTACCGGCAAGGCGGCGACAATAAGAAGAATAGGGAAAGCCGGCTTCATTGTGCTCCGCTTTCCTGTTGAGAGGGGAGCGGCAGGTCGAGCTGGATCTCCATCCGTACGTCGTTGCCCGATTGCCCGCGCTCGATTCTCAGACTCGACACGCGGGAAGCTGGAAGATCGTGCTCAGTCTGGCCCAGCCAGTTGAGCGTGCGTGCATAGTCGTCCTCGAATGTGAGTTCCGCGCGAACAATCTTCGGAATCGCGACCGAATTCTTTATCGTAGCCGTCTCATATTTTTGGGCCAAACTCACCAAGCCGCTTTGTTTGATGAGGGTCGAGATGATCAACTCCCCGGCCTCCGGGGAGTCGGCCGCGGCCAGAGCTGGTTCCCATGCGTGGAGGTAGGCAAGCAATGGAGCCGAATCTCTTTGTAACGCATCCAGGGCAATGCGTTGGCCCTGCAGCTGCGCTTCGGTGGCAATTGCCCTCTGCCGTGCGCTGTCGGCGTCACGGCGGATACCCGCAAGGTGATTGTGCACCTGCAATACGACCTGAATGAGCAGAATCGAGGCGATAATGACGACGAGCGCGGCCAGATGCTTGTTGTTCATTTCCCTACGGCGGTTGGTTTGCCCGCAGGTGCTGCTGCGGGGACTGGCATTGGCACGTTACGATTCTCCCAGAGAAGCGTGGTTTCGTAACTGATCGCTCCCTTCTCCTGCGACTCGCGCGCCGAATAAGAATGGAAACCCTCCTTCGCCACCGCCTCGAGCGTGCGATCGAGCTGATGACCGTCGGTCGTGAGGAGCTTGAGCGCGAGCTTGACCTGTGTCGGACTGTCAGCATTGCGGTCGATCTTGAGCTCGATGAGAGATGACTTTTCTCCGATGCTCCGAGTGATCACCGTGACGAGGGGCTCAATATTGCGCGACCCTTCGACCCAGTTCACGAAATCCGACGCGCGCTTCGCCTGCCCCTCGAGGCTCTTGCGATCCGCGGTCGCCTGGTCGAGCTGCTTCTTCGCCTCGGCTCCCCGGGCGGTCTGCTGCTGCAGGTCAGCCCGCGCATGAACAAGCTGCACCGCAAAGAGGGATGCAAATACGATGCAGCCGACTACACTGGCATAAAAACCAATCGGTACGAGCCGCATGTACGGCGGCAGCGGCGGCGCGATATCGGGCCGCTCGGTCTTGAGGTCGTGAAGGACTCGTTTGGGAATGTACATCAGAGCTCGGCGAGCACACGCCAGAGGTGTTGGGGTTGGGAAAGATCCTCGATGCGGACTTCGGGGAGTTGCTCCCGCAGGCGATCGACGATTGGACTTCGGTCGGTATCCGTCACGACGAGAAGCTCCGCACCGGCATCGAGCCGGGCCGTAAGCGGCTGGAGGAGGTCCAGGGCTGGCTCGACCGCGCCATCGGTATAGAGGTCGCTGCGGGACCGCAGCTCCGTCCAGAGATCGCCGGCCTGAAGCAGCGCGCAGACCGATCCCTCGCAGCAGACGAGATAGAGTCGCTCGGCGCGCCGCCCGGTGTCCTCCGGCTTTTGGACCTTCACCGCCTTCTCGGGATTCGTTTCCTCAAGCAGACGCACGAGGAGTGCATAGGTGCCGCAGGCCACGCGACCCACCTCGAGTCCCGCCTCTTTCATCAAACCCTCGATACGTCGGATCTGCTCCTCTTCACAGGACAGCAAAATACTGGCGACGCTCTCGGGGTTGTGAGTAAGCGCGTAACGCTTCCCGCGCTCGTATCGCGAGCCGATGGCCGCGCGCGGATTCGTGCGAATCAGATCTTCGACGCCCGGTTTGCGGGAGAGATTGTTCTCCAGGCTGATCACGTACCGCGTATTCATTGAGACGGCGCACCAACCGTCATCCGTCGCGGCGCGCCAGTCGGCGGCGCATTGCTCGACGGCATCCTTGAATTCTCCCTTATGAATTCCCCCATCCAGGAGCTTGCCGCCTTTCCCTAGCGTCTTCCATGTAGTCTGGGTCTTGCCGATATTGAGCAGCAGCGACTTTTGATGGGGGAATCGACGCGACCATGGAGCGGAACTGTCGTCCGGCTCAGGCCGGAACGCACCGAAATCGAGGAGACTTTTGATGTCGCCGAATTTCATTCCACAATGGTTGCTTCTTTCTCGAGATACTCCTGCACTTCCTCGGCACTGAAGCCGGTTGCCTTCGGCGTCGTGCTATGAAAGCCTTCTTCCTCGCGCTCGGCGATGCTCTTGTCGAAGTTATTCATGCCGCGTTTCCAACCGGTCTCCAGCTCCTGATCGAGCTTCTTGAATTCGCCGCGACGAATGATGTTCACCACGCCGTCGTATTGCAAGAGCACCTCGTGAATCGGGAAACGCTTCCCCCTCGTCTCGTCGAGCAATAACCGCTGACAAAGGATAAGCCGCAATGAGTCGGCCAGTGTGGCCTGGGCCGCATCCACGCGATCGCTAGGGATGAGCTTGAGAAAGCGCTGTACGGTCTGTGCTGCGGAGGAGGTATGCAGCGTCGCTACGACGGCGTGACCGGTCTCGGAGGCCTGCAACGCAATCTCCGCCGTCTCGCCGTCGCGAATCTCGCCGACTACGATCACATCCGGCGCCTGCCGCAGGGCCGCTCTCAGCGCTCCGGCAAAGTCCAACTCGTCGCTGCCCATCTCACGCTGGGAGATGAGCGAAGGCAACCCCTCGGGATAGATGAACTCGATCGGATCTTCGAATGTGATCACGTGCTCGCGGCGGCGCTCGGCGCGGTATTTTACCATCGAGGCGATGGTCGTGGACTTTCCGCTGCCAGTCGCGCCGCAGATGAGAAACAGCCCGTTTTTGGATTCCAGGAAAGATTTGACCGCGGGGGGCGGCACCTTGATCGCGTCGGGTCGCGGAATGTCCTTTGGCAGCAGACGCAGTACCCAGCGGAAGCGGCCCTGCGCGACCATCCGGCTCACGCGGAAGCGCATATCTCCGATGTCCATCGCATAGTCCAGACAACCCGGAGCCAACGCCGGCAGATCGTCCGGCTGCCAGACGAATTCGTCGAATCGAAGCTGCCCGTTCTTCTTGAAGCAAAGCGAGTCGTTTGGGGTAACGTAGAAGTCGCTCACGCCCTCGCCGGTGGCGAGGGCGAGGATGCGCTGCCCGAGGGGAGAGTCTGCGGGGATGTCGTGCATGCGTAATTTTGGTCTTTTACTGTGTCGGGAGCGTCAAAGCCACTCCATTGCCGTTGATCGTGAGATAATTTGCAATGACACCGCCTTGAAACGTGCCGCTCAGATTCACGGAACTGTTCGGCGCGGTCACCTCCGCATAAGCCGACGCGCTGCTGTTGATCTGGAAATTTCCGGAGTAGATATTGAGATCCAGCCACTCTGGATGGGCGGAGTTCCCCATCACCACGCCATTGTTGATATTGATGTTCTGGTCGATGTTCAGAATCACCGGCCCGACAACCTGGAGGGTCGAATTGCTGTTCAAAGTCAGGCCCTGAAAATTGTAAACGCTCGGTGTCGTGGCGCCTGCAGTACCAAGAACGAGCGTGGTTCCCGAACCAGCACTGATATTCCCGTAGTTCCCCGGCGAAAGCGTGACCGTACCCGCCCCATTGTTCAGATTCACGTTCGCGTATTGGGTGGGATCCACCGGTGAGGAGAGCGGACTGTTGACGTTCAGATTGTTGTTGTTGTTCGGTCCCGGAGGCTGAGGAACTGTCGGCATCGTGAAGGTTGTCGTGCGCCGATAGATCTTCCCAGCGATATCAGAACCCTTGTTCAGGATGATCTTGTAATTGCTGGGATCGACGCTTCCGTTCAAATCCACGACTGTCCGCGTATCCGTCGCGGGAACGACTTCCGTTCCATCTGGAAGGAACTGACGTCCTTCCACGACCCCGCCGTTATAGGTGATGCTCGGCGTGCCCGCGACGTACAGATTACCCTTCGAAATGCGCGCACCGCTGTTGAAATTGAAGTTCTGCGGATTCGATAGAATGAGCGAGCCGGTATACGAGCCGTTGATGTTCGCATTGGCCACAAACGCGCCGACGATCCCGCCTCCCCCGCCGGCGCTCGTGTAATTTGCCATTGTCGCCGGACTGGCATTGAACCAGGCGGCATAGGTGGTCGATGCGTAGAGCCGCGCCTTGACGACCGCGGCGTTAACGGATGACCCGAGTTCGAATGCGCCGGTGTATGCCGTTCCTCCCGTGGGATTTCCGCCAGAATCGCCCGGATCGGAGCCATCCGTGCTGTAATAAATCCGCGTGGTCGCCGGGTACGTCCCGCTCGTGTTTGCGTAGATCGAGATCGGGAGATCTGCCTCGCGGTAGCTCGATCCTGGATTGATGATCGGAGACGTAAGCGTCGTGAGCGTCCGACTCACGGAAGCGCTCTGCGAATCGGAATTGGTGAAGTAATTCGAGTTCGTCGAGCGGAGCGCCGCCTTGACGGTGAGCGATCCGGTCGACGGCCAGCGGCTGATCGAGACATCCGCCGAGACGGTTGGGGAAGAGGAAGTCGCGTCGAAGGAAGAGGATGACTGTGCTGTCGAGGAGGTCAACGGATCCGTGCCGTCGTAGGTCCAGACGAATTGCATCGCAGAGCGGAAACTCTTATCGATATTCGACAAATTCGTCGCCGTGAGCGTCGCGGTAGGCGCTGCGGTATTCGTCATATTGCTCATCGAGCCTCCAGCCTGCTGGTAAGTGAGCGAACCCGGTGCGGAAATACTGACTACCAGCTGAAGAGGATTGGCCGTGTACTGTGCCGACGCACTGGAACTGTCGCTGTAATGATCCGGGTCAATCGTCAATGCCTGTGTGCTGATGCTATCCGTCGGCGAAACGGTGATCGATTGTCCAAGGTAGATTTGAGAGGTACCACCATTCAGGCTATACTTGACGATCGAAGTGCCGGGCGGATTGGGATTCGAAATCGTAACCGAAAGCTTGAATTGGCTGAGGTCGTAGGCACCCCCGGAAGGAGATAGAACTGGGGCTGTGAGCGGCACGGCCGACGGCGCCACAGGCGGGGGCGTACTGGCATTGACCGTAGTGGGAACTGACCCGCTCACACTGCCGGCGCTTGCTGCAAGACGGTCCGTGTAGTCCCAGACCCAGTGATTCGTCGTCGCTTGCGAGGGCTGAAAGGTGGGCGTGCGATCCTCCGTGCCGTAATCGTTGGTGTCATCGAGAGTAAACTTCTCGATGCCGTTGGCTCCCGTCGTGGCAGTGATGAATTGGCCGGTATTGCCATCCCAGATTGCCCGCTCGTCGCCGGATGCAGCCTGATCGCTCGTCTGCGAAATCGCCTCGAGGCGTGGATCGATCATCCGTCCGGAAAGTCCGGGCATCCGCGACAGGGCGGCGGACATCTTGAGCTTCTTGAGCACGTCATTGGGTGCCGTGGAATTATCCGGCAAAGTCCCTCCGCTGATTCGATAGACCTTGAGCGCCCGATTGATAGCCGCAACATCGGACTCGAGCTTGGAAACCCGCGCGCCTTCCTGCATGCTCTGGATCACCGCGTACCCCCCGCCGGCAAGGATACCGATCGCCGCCACGACAATGAGCAACTCGACCAAGGTAAACGCGTGCGCCGCGTTACCTGCAAGGAACCGGAATGGTGGAAATTGGGACTTTGGTGTTCTGCTCACGGCTCGAGTTGGCTCGAGGCGAGGAGGATCGTTGCAGCAATTCCCTAGTACGGCCGCTCGAGTGCCGAAGCAAGAAAAGACTTTCGTTTTATCCTCCCTATGTTAAAGAGGCAGCGCGCGCCAACATTCAGACAATTCATTCTCCCGCCCGCATTCTTTTGAGTCTGAAACCAAGTCCCTTCTCCCCAAATTTGCCATCGGCGTCTATCCAACGCCTACTCCGGCTTATTGTCCTTCTCTCCTGCCTCGCAGGCGCCAACCACGGACGTGCACAAGGCTACACCGCAGTAACCAGCGGCGTACCCGATGCCGACGGAGTCACCGCCCGGATCACGGTACCCATTGCCGAGACCGAGCAGCAGCAAATCGCCGACTCCCTGCGAGCCCAGCCCGAGCATGACTACGAGTTCAATCGTGCCTCGCTTCGCGACGTCCTTCGGTTCCTGGCACAGGATGCGGGCATCTCTTATGTCTCCGTGCCCGAGATCGACTCGATCGAGAACAATCTCGTCACCTTCAGCCTGCATGCCAGTCCGTTCCATGCATTGGAGATCATTGCCAAGGCCAATGGCATCGCACTCTTCTACGAGGACGGCGTCTGGTATCTCCGACCGTACAATGACAAGGAGCTCGTCGGCCGCACGTATAAGCTCAAGTATAACACGCAGGAAGATGTCACCTACAATGGCAGCGGGAGTTCCTCTCCCTCCGCCGCATCCACCGGCATGGGTGGAACGCAAAGTGGCGGCGGCACAGTGCCCGATCTCGGACTCTCGCTCTCGGGCAATGCCGATGTCTTCAAGACGAATCCCAAGCAACTGATCGACGACATCAAGGCGCTGCTCGGTATTCCCACCACTGGATTCGAGGCAACGATCGCCAAGGATGCCACCGTGGATCACCCGATCCCGCTCGGCACCTCTCCAAGCGCCGTGGAGCCGGCGTCGCCCGATGGTGGAGGAAAGGATGCCGCAGGGGTAAGCGGCGGACCGCAGGTCATCTGGAATTCCGACTCGAATACCCTTTACGTCGTGGCGACCCGCCAGCAACAGCAATGGGTCGAGGGCTATCTCGCCTCCATGGACAGGCCGCAGGCGCTCATTGCCATCGAGGTGAAATTCTTCGAAAGCACGAAGGACCCTCGCAAGCAGCTTGGCGTCGACTGGTCGGGCACCCTACAGGAAGGATTCACAGTCAAAGCGAGCGACATCAGCGTCTCGCCGACCGGAACGATCACGGTCGATCAGAAGAATGACCACCAAAGCCAGTATGGCTCGCTGCCGGCGGGAAGCGACCCGTACAATTACCACCAGGGGAACAAGACGACGACCGCCACTTTCGGAGCGCCTTATTCCGCGGTACTCACCGCGAGCGATGTCGCGGCAACCATACGGGCATTCCTGAACGATCGAGACACATCGACCGCCTCTTACCCCCGCGTGCTCACGAGAAACAATCGCGAGGTGGTGATCCGCAGCGTGGTCAATCAACCCGTGCTCGCATCTACCTCGTCCGTGACTCCGGGCGTCGGCGGCACCACGACGGCAAGCGTGAGTTACCTACCGATCGGCACGATCATCAATGTACTGCCCAAGACGATGGCCGACGGCTCGGTGATGCTGAACGTCGCCATAACGATCTCGAGCATCATCGGTGAACAACCGATCCAGGGGAATAGCTATCCGATTGCGACCACCCGCGTCTACAATGCCGCCCTCCAGGTGGACTCCGGCTACACGCTCGCCATCGGCGGCATCGAGGAAGCGACGGACCTGTTCGTTAAGAACGGCGTTCCTTTCCTGAAGGACATTCCGCTGCTCGGGCGCGCCTTCCGAAGCGACGACCAGTCGCGCTCGAAGAAGAACCTCATGTTCTTCATCACGCCGACCGTCCTCGGCGCACACGCCCGCGTCGGCATCGCCCAGCCCCCAGAATCGACCATCCCGATCACTCCGACCGAACCCTCGCCTCCTGCGCTCACTCCAGATGGCAGACTGGCTGGCGGCGAGCCCGCCCTCGCCAATGCCATCGCATGGCTCAGCCGTCGCGAGCAGTACTACCAGGAATTCATCAAGGAGAGCCGGACCGACCATAAAACGATCGAGCAGATTCAGGGCTTAATTAACCTCGCTGAGGCTCTTATCGCGCAAGCGGAAACCTATCGACAAAGTGGCACTGCGTCCGAAAGCCGGATCGCGGCGGAAATCGCCCAGCTCACGGATATCCGCATCGGCCTCCTCGACGCATACAAGAAAGCACGCAAGAACCTGATCGATCTGTACTGAGCAGGCTGCACCTAGGGCGAAAATTCGTTCCCGATTGCATTTGCGCCGCGCGAAATCCACGGAACCCGACGGCGCGGCTTCCCTACCGACCTAAAGAAAGCTCTTGCCGGGCTCGTTTTCTGCGGTAAGGAAGCCGCGCCGTCGGGTTCCGTAGCTTCTCATTTTCATTCCTCGCGGAGACCTCTCCTCGGGGCATCCCGCCTACCCCGGGATTCAAGTGCAAGCCTCCTCTACCCGCAATTGTTCCGGTGTATGGTGAGCATACCGATCCCGTTCGCACTCTGGGCCATCCCCGAATTTTCGTTTCATCGTTTCACCGCTATAGACGGAAACGATGAAACGAAAGTTCAGGAGGGGGTCTTTTACTCTGTAAATCCGCAAAAATCCCTCTGAAACGAAACCCTCGTTTTCATCCGTTCGTTTCACCGCTTTTCATCCCGGGGGGAGCCCTGCGTACGGGGCGTGCGCACCCAATCCGAAGATTCAAAAAGTCGGTGGCCAAGGAATTGTCCTCCGGACCACCTGCCAAGTGACTGATGGAGAGGACGTGCGCATCGCGCAGGACAGTGACAGCCCTACTTTGGGTGCGAATCGTACTGCCTCATGGCGCTTCGGCGACGTCCATCGAGGGTAGGGCGGGCAGTCCCTTGCCCGCCGTAGATTCCTTCGTCATTCCGCGCAGCCCCATCCCCGCGCCAGGGAAACCCAAAAAACACACCCCCTCCACGCGTCATGCATGCAACCCATGTGACGCCATCCCCGACATTTCGTTTCATCGTTTCACCCCTATAGACTGAAATGATGAAACGAAACTCAATCAGGGGGATTTTATTCTGTGATTTTGCAGGATGATGCTGGAAACGAAGGCCTCATTTTCACCCCGTTTCGTTTCACCGAGTTTCGATTCCTCTTGGCGCAAGTCAGCGATATGAGCCGGCAGCGAATGCTCTCTCCGCTTCAGACCACTCTCGTCGGGGTCCCCCCTCAGGCTCTCCTCCGACGTGACGTGCAAAAGAGGACAAATCCGACCCCCACGCTTGCCAGTATAACCGTCGCCGGCTCCGGAACGGCTGTCGCAATAACCAATCCGGCGGGACTCTCGAGGCCGCTCCCGCTCGCGATCACGGTGGTCGCGTCCGATGCCGTGGCGCCGACCCTATTGATGTCGATGCTCTGCACGTCACCCGCGCTCGAGTCCGTCCAGTAAATGAGTGAGTCCGTCAGCGCGATACCGGACGGAGACAAAAGTCCCGTGACGACATCCACGACATTCGAGCCATTGAGGTCCGAGCGCTTGATCGCGCCGTTCTGGTCCGTCCAGTAAATATTGGTGCCGGTGACGGCAAGATTGACGGGCGTGATCGAGCTGTCTGAAACGAGGAGCTGCACCCCGGTCCCGTCCAGACTCGCCTTCAGGATCTGATGTTTAGCGACATCGCTCCAATAAATCGCCGAATCGGTTACCGCGATACCAGATGGATCCGTGATATAGTCCCCGGAGGGCAAGCCGGTCTGGGTAATCAGAGCCGTCCTATTCGAACCATCGAGCCCGGACCTGAAAAGCGAGTCGTCGAGGGCATCGACCCAATAGAGATTCGAACTTGTCGCCGTGATGCCGTAGGGACCGTCCGTGCTCACAAGCGACGGAGTAAGCGTACCTGTGCTCATGTCGTAGCTCTGGATCTGTGGAACTGTCGGCATCGACCAGTAAAGAGTCGATCCGGACGCAGTGAGCCCAAAGGCGCTACTAAACTGCTGGATTGGCGTGACAGTACTGAGGCCGGTTCCATCGAGGTTTGCCGAGAAGACGGAATTTGCCGAGCCATCGATCACATAGAGTGAGAGAGCGGCAGCAGGCGCGCAGGGAGCCGCAGCGATAAGCGCTGCCAGCCCCAGGAGAAATGGGGTCTTGATCATTGGAGACGAGGATTCGCTCCGGATTGGATCACCCCGTCATCCTGCCGGCTTATTGATAGAGTAAGGGGGCTGGCATGGGATCGCAAACGGGAAATCCATACCTCCTCAAAAAATGCGTCTCTGCGGGCAAAATCAGCGGATTCCATTTCCCTCCACTTTGTGGGAGCGTCGGCGGATGCAATCGCGTTCCCATGAGTTGTTCGAGGCGGCGAAACAGCGAATCCCCGGCGGGGTGAACTCGCCGGTACGCGCCTTCCGATCTGTCGGCGGCGAGCCGTTCTTTGTCGAATCGGCCAGCGGCTGTCGGGTGCGCGACGTGGATGGGCGCGAGTATATCGATTATGTCGGCACGTGGGGCCCCGCGATTCTCGGGCATGCGCCGCAATCGGTCATTGAAGCCGTGCGGGCTGCCGCCGGACGCGGCCTGAGCTTCGGCATTCCGAATCCTCTCGAGGTGGAAATGGCGGAGACGATCTGCCGAATGGTCCCATCGATCGAGAAGGTGCGCATGGTGAATAGCGGCACCGAGGCGACCATGAGCTGCGTGCGCCTGGCGCGAGGATTCACAGGGCGCGATCGCATTGTGAAATTCGAGGGCTGCTATCACGGCCACGTGGATTCGCTCCTCGTGAAGGCGGGCAGCGGCGCACTTACCCACGGCCGGCCGGATAGCGCGGGCGTGCCCGGAGCGCTCGCCGAGCTGACGATCACGCTTCCTTTCAATGATCTCGAGGCGGCAAAGACTGTTTTCGCCCGCGAGGGAAGAGAGATCGCCGCCCTAATTCTCGAGCCGGTGCCGGCCAATGCAGGTCTCTACCTGCCCGAGCCCGGTTATCTGGAGGCCCTGCGCGACCTCTGCGATGCCCATGGCGTGCTATTGATCTTCGACGAGGTCATGACCGGCTTCCGCCTCGCGCCAGGCGGATATCAGGAACTCTGCGGGATTCGACCGGATCTTACGGCGCTGGGGAAGGTGATCGGCGGCGGCCTGCCAGTGGGAGCTTTCGGTGGACGGGCAGACATCATGGACTACCTCTCGCCGGACGGCCCCGTGTACCAGGCCGGCACCCTGTCGGGAAATCCCCTCGCCCTCGCCGCAGGCCTCACCCAGCTCCGCGAAATGGAGCGCCTCGATGGCTGGCGCGCGCTTGATGCGCTCGGAGCTCAATTCGAGGCCGCCGTGCGTGAGGCGATCGACGGTCGCCCGCTCACATTCCAGCGGATCGGATCGATGTTTTGCCTCTATTTTACCGAGGGACCCGTGCGAAACCTGGCTGATGCCCAGCGCAGCGATCGCCAGGCCTTCAATCGGTATTTCCATGCCTGCCTCGAGGCCGGCGTATATTTCGCTCCATCGCAATTCGAAGCCGGGTTCCTATCGCTCGCCCATACCGCAGCCGATCTGGATACGACCTGCACGATCGCCCGCAAGGCGCTTGAACAACTTCGCTAACGCGAAAATTCTGGGAGACGCACAGATATGAAATCCGCGCCGCACAAGAAAGCTAGGGAACCCGACGGCGCGGCTCCCCTACCACCGAAAACGAACCCGGCGGGTGCCGGATGTCCTCGGCGCAAGCTTTCCTTGAGGTGGTAGGGCGCGTCCGGCAGCTGCCGGACGGCCGTCGATTTCCTCATTTTCAGGCTTCGCGAAGCCGCTTCGGGCTGCGGATTCCCAGGTCCAGCTTCGCCCCCTGACGTTCGGATATTTTTCAGCCGCCCGAGGAAAACTAGATCCACTCGCTCAGTAACCGGCTGCAAATCGGACAAACGGTCCGCGGTGTGTCGCGGAAGAAGCCGGTATTTCGGCATTCCTCGTCGGAGCAGACGAAATGCGCGTTTTCGCATCTCAGTCCGCCTGCGACAGGACGCGTCCGACCGCACACCGAGCAGGACTTCGACGGAGCGATTACATTCACCAGGGACTCGTTTTTCAACTCCTCCCGGGGCTGAGCCGGATTTTTCCGTTCCGAATTTCGATCCTCGGCGTCGACTTCATCATCCTCCCAGATGACGTGTGGGCTCCGCTCGACGACCTTCATTCCCTGGAGAATCTGACGCTCCCACCACTCGGCCTCACGGAAAGCGTCTCCAGTTGCGTTTTCCTTACGCAAGCGGCACGTCTCCAGCAGATGTCTTGCCAAGTCCATCGCAATGATTGCTATTCGAGCAATTGCATGAACGTCAACTCCCATCGTCATTGCGGCAGCGGGAGATTTTTCTTAAAGTCACCTCTCTCCATGAAGCGCATCTGGCAGGTGATCGAAAGGGAAATGCGGAGCCATTGCCTAACCGCACGGGAAATGGCCGGAAAATTGAATATCGATCCTTCCCAACTCAGCCGGATCCGGAGCGGCCAGACGGCGGACCTCTCGGCCGATACCCTGGCGCATCTGCTCGCTGGAATGCGCTCGCTGGGCTCCGAGCAGACGGAATTGCTGGCAGCCTACCTGGCAGACAAGCTGGGCGGGCGAATCTCCGCCCGCACCTCATCCGAAGCCGCCGAAAGGATGATCATGGAAGAAGCCCCTTCCCCCTATGGCGCCGGCGAAATGGCCATGGCCACCCTGTCCACGGCCGAATTGGACCTCCGGGTAGCCGCCGCAATCGACGCTCTCGCGGCCGCCGCTCCCCGGAATCGCCGGCTTCAGGAACTCATCATCAGTCTGGCCGAATATGTGCGGACAGAGATTCCGCATTGAATCCTGCCGGGAACGAGTTAGCCGTAAACGCCGTGCAATCTCGTATTCTCGTTCGCGCCAAGTTCTTCTTTGAGGGCGACAAAAAGTTTTTCATCAAAGGCGTTACATATGGCCCCTTTGCTCCCGATGCCGACGGCGAGCATTTTGGGAATCCCGAGAAATTGGCCAAGGATCTCGCGATCATGCGTGAGACGGGCATCAATCTGCTGCGCGTCTACTATGTGCCGCCGCGGTGGTTCCTCGATGCCTGCGCCGAGTCGGGCATCCGCGTGCTCGTCACCATCCCTTGGGCCGAGCACATCGAGTTTCTGAATAATGCGCGCGTGCGCCGCGAGGTCATCCGCTCGGTGCGCGACGGCGTGAAGAAGAATGCGGGCCATCCCGCCATCTTTGGCTATCTCGTCGGCAACGAGATCCCGACCAGCATGGTGCGCTGGCTTGGAGCCAAGCGCGTGACGGAGTTCGTCGAGCAGCTCATTACCGTCGCACGCTCGGCCGATCCCACGGCGCTCTACTCGTACGCCAGTTTCCCGCCGACCGAGTACCTGCTGCCGCAGAATGTCGATTTTCTCACGTTCAACGTCTATCTCCATCGGCAGGAAGACTTCGACCGCTATCTTGCCCGGCTTCAGAATCTGGCCGAGGATCGTCCGCTCGTCATGGGCGAGTTCGGCATGGACACCATCCGCCATCCCGAGGAGGAGCAGGCGGAGATGCTCACCTGGCATATCCAGAGCGTGGTGCGCGGCGGCCTGGCGGGCACGATTCTCTACGCATGGACGGACGAGTGGTATCGCGGCGGAAATGAAATCCTCGACTGGGCATTCGGCCTGGTGCGCCGCGACCGCACTCCGAAACTAGCCCTCGCGGCAGTGCGCAACCTCTTCGCCGACGATGAACCGCTGACGCGGAAGGTGGGCCTGAAGAGCTATCCCCGCGTCTCGGTGATCGTGTGCTCGTATAACGGCGCGAAGACGCTCGAGCGCTGCCTGGAGTCGCTCAAGGAGGTCGATTACCCGAACTACGAGGTCATCCTCGTGGATGATGGATCGAAGGACAATACTCAGGAAATCGCCGCCCGGCATCCCTGGATCGTCAACATCCGCCAGGAGAACAAGGGCCTCTCCGTCGCCCGCAACGTGGGCGGCTATGCCGCGTCGGGCGAGATCATTGCCTATACGGATTCGGACTGCATGGCCGATCCCGACTGGCTGTACTATTTGGTACACACGCTCACGAGCGGTGAGTATTGCGGCGTGGGCGGTCCGAATATCTCTCCGCCTGCGGAAGATTGGATCCAGGCCTGTGTCTCGGCCGCGCCCGGCGGCCCCAGCCATGTGCTGCTCACCGACGTCGTCGCCGAGCATATCCCCGGCTGCAACATGGCGTTCCACAAATGGGCGTTCGAAAAGATCGGCGGCTTCGATCCGGAGTATCGCAAGGCCGGCGACGACGTGGACTTCTGCTGGCGTCTGCAGCAGGAAGGTCAGGTCATCGCATTCAGCCCCGCGGCTATCGTGTGGCACTACAGGCGCTTCACGCTCCAGGCATTCCGCAAGCAGCAGGAAGGCTATGGCGAAGCCGAGTCGCTCCTGCGCTTCAAGCACCTCATCTTCTTCGGCCCCACCGGCACAGCCAAATGGCGCGGCCAGATCTATGGAGCGCCGCGCTTCACCTGGCTGGTCAATCGACCGATCATCTATCATGGCGTATTCGGCGAGGGCTTGTTCCAGTCGATCTATCCGACTCCGCAGAGCGAAATCGCAGCCTATGTGAGCTGCATCGAGTGGGTCGTGCTCGCCGCAGCGATCTTCGTCATTTCGATCCCGCTGCCGTTCCTGCGCATCGTGCCGTACCTCATGTTCGGCGCCACGCTGCTCGTCGCGCTCAGCTACATGATCCATGCCAAGCTCGAGCCGAAGTTCGATACCATCCGGGCGCGCCTGCTGGTCATCTTCCTGGCGCTCGCGCAGCCGCTCGTCCGCGGATGGACGCGGTACTATGTCTGGCTGAAGTTCAAGCGCACTCCTCCGGGCGTGATCGCCACGCATGAGGAAGACTTCCGCCCTGTCCGCGGCGGCAGCACCTCGCACATGGAATTCTGGAACGAGGAGAACGGCAAAGGCCGCGAGGCGCTTCTGCCCGCCGTGATCGAAGCGCTCGAGCGCGAGAACTGGAGCTACTCCATCGACACGGGCTGGAAGGATTGGGACGTCCAGGTCTATGGCAGCATCTGGTGGGGCATCGAAATCCTCACGGTCACCGAGTACCATGGCGGACCGAAGGCCCTCACCCGCGTGCGGATGAAGACCCACATGGTCGCCACGACGCTCCTGGTCAATCTGGTGCTGCTGAGCATCATCGCCTATCGGCAATTGACGAGCGATGGCTGGGACTTCTGGCTCCAGATTCCATATCTGCTGTTCGCCGGATGGCTGTTCAATCAGGCCTCCCGCCTCAAGCGCCGTGTGGCTGAGCTGGTCGGTGCCGCCGCCCAGCGGATCAAGCTCACTCCTGTAAAGAAGTAACTCGAGGCATTGCTTTCAGCCGGCGTTTCAAAGATTCGTCGGCTGAAACTGCCATCTTGCATCGCATGAGCGACCGTCTGTCCGATTATGACTTCCATCTGCCGGAGGAGCTGATCGCCTCCCGGCCTCTGGATCGGCGCGACGCCTCGCGCATGCTCGTACTCGATCGGGCGGCTGGAACGATCGAGCATCGACTGTTCACGGATTTTCCATCCTATCTCCGTGAGGGCGACCTCACCGTGTTGAATAACTCCCGTGTCATTCGCGCCCGCATGCACAGTGCGGATGGCCGCGTCGAACTCCTCTTCCTGGAGGAGACCGCTCCCCGCCGGTGGAAGTGTCTGGTAAAGCCGGGCCGTCGCATGCGCGTGGGTGCAGAGATCGAGGCAGGTGGCACGCGGCTGCGCGTCGAGGAAATCACGCCCACCGGCGAACGCATCGTCGAGGCTGTCGGCCCCATCGACTTCGCAGGCCATGGCGAGTTACCCATTCCGCCCTACATGCACCGTGAGGCGGATAAGCAGGATGACACGCGATACCAGACGGTCTTCGCCGGGCCGGAAGGCTCCGTGGCCGCGCCCACGGCCGGCCTCCACTTTACGCCGGAATTGCTCACCTCCATTCCCCACGCCTTTCTCACGCTTCACGTCGGCATCGGTACGTTCCTGCCGGTGAAGACGGAAAATGTCGCGGAGCACGTGATGCACGAGGAGCGCTACTCGATCGATGAGAACTCGGCCGACGCGATCAATGCCGCCCGCCGCGTCGTCGCCATCGGCACGACATCCTGCCGGGTGCTCGAGTCACAGCCAGTCGGCCCAGTTCAGCCGTGTTCCGGGCGGACTGCGATCTTCATCCGGCCGCCCTACGAATTCCGGCGCGTCGATGCACTGCTCACCAATTTCCATCTCCCGAAGTCCACCCTCCTCATGCTCGTAAGCGCCCTCGCTGGCCGCGAGCGCATCCTCGCCGCATACGAGGAAGCCGTGAAGGAGCGCTATCGCTTCTTCAGCTATGGGGATTGCATGTTAATCGTGTGATCACCGCCGCGGCACCCACGGAAAGTCCCGCTTCGCATTCAGCCGCAGATCAGAAACGCTCCCATCGTCGAAAGGTCGACATCGGAGTCACCCTCGGCAACTTACGACATCAGGCTTGGATGGCATGCAAATTCCGCCCAGCACGGAACATGTCCGGCTCAGCGAGCGGCGTCTCGCGGTAGCGAGCCCCGAGGCGGGCGAGTTCGAGGCGACCCGATGCGAGCAGCGCTCGCACGAGCGAGAGATCCTTGTTGCGGCCAATGACGAGCTTGATGAGCGCCACGTCGTAGGGCTCAAGCGCAAACACATCGCCATAATCTCCAAATGGAACGAGCCGCCTCTCCCACCCGGCGGGGAAGGTCTCCACGATTTCCGGCCGTAGGCAGTCGGCGTAATAGCCGTGCTTCTGGAACAGAATGCTCGGTTCGCCGATGGCATCTTTCAAAATGTCGGCCAAATCCGCACTCATCGGTTCAAGGAGAAAGTCTGCATCCAAAGTCGGCTCGAGCGGTTGCCCCGACTCTCCGATCTCGGGAAAGCTGGCAAGAAACGCCGCCGAGCCAAGCACGATCACACGACGGCTCCGAGCCAGCGCCCGCGCCGACTCCACGAGATGAATTAATGACTGTAGGCGCATTCGCGGTAGAATTCGCGCGCTTCGGCCTTGGACAAGATTCCTGGAACAGGAGCAAACTCCCTTAGGAACTCGGCCTCCTCGGAATCCTCCCGCAAAATCCGCAACAGCTCAGCGTGCGCATGTCTGTCTGAGATACTCCTCTGCAGCAGATCCCGCCACTGCGCGATCCGAATGCGAGGCTCGACACCACCGACCATCCAACGATCTGCGGTAGCAATGGCTTGGGAAAGGAGAGTCGGATCCGCTTCGATGCGGTCCGCGATCCGGCGGAAATATCCGAGCCGATCCCATGTCTGCCTCATGACTGTAGCCTAGAGGAATCTGTCCCGCACGGCAACACCCCGCGAGCAATCACTTCCCGCGCCGCTCGACGAAGAATGCCTTCAGTAGCCCGGCGCATTCTTCGCCTCGCACGTCGCTGGAGAGCTCGCAATGGTGGTTCAATGGCGTGGATTGGAGGAGGTTGATCCAGCCGCCCGCGGCGCCTCCCTTGGGATCGCCACAGCCGAAGATGACCCGCCGCAACCGGGCATGGACTATCGCTCCCGCGCACATCGGGCACGGTTCCTTGGTAACGTAGAGATCGCAGTCCGTGAGACGCCAATCATCCATCGCGCTCTCGGCCTGGGTGATCGCGAGCATTTCGGCGTGCGCCGTCGCATCCTTGAGGGTCTCCACCTGATTCCATGCGCGGGCAATGATCTTCCCCTCACGCACCACGACGGCCCCGATGGGCACTTCCTCAGCCTCGTAGGCGCGGCGCGCCTGCCGCAATGCCTCGCCCATGAAGTAGGCGTCGCTCGTGAGGTCGATAATCGGCTCGTTTTCCACGCATTCCGATATAGCGCAGGCGGCCTCTCCCGGCTAAAACAAACCGCTGTCGCGCCCCGCCGATGCAGTGAATAATGAGGGCGCTTCGCCATTGCGCGCACGTACATTCCGAGCCATTCCCATATGAATTCCCGAAAAACCATCGTCGCCCCGTCGATCCTCGCCAGCGATTTCGCCAGGGTCGGCGCGGAGACAGAGTCCGTCACCGCCGCTGGAGCCGATTGGATCCATTGCGACATCATGGATGGGCATTTCGTGGATAACATTTCCTTTGGCCCGGCCTTCGTCGAGGCGGTCAGCCGACACACCTCCTTGCCGCTGGACGTACATCTCATGGTCACGCGTCCCGACCATTACTTCCCGCGTTTCACCAAAGTCGCCTCGTCGATCACGTCCCACGTGGAGGCTGAGCATGACGTGGCCGACACTCTTCAAAAGGTACGGGAGGCCGGATGCAAGGCCGGGCTCGCGGTAAGCCCGCCGACCGATATTTCCCGCATCGAGCCGTACTTCGGGCTCTTCGACATTCTCCTCGTGATGACCGTGAACCCCGGTTTCGGCGGCCAGCCGTTCCTACCGGAAACGATGGAAAAGGTACGCTTCGCAGCGAAGGCCCGCGAAGAGCGCGGGCTGGATTTCCATATCGAGGTGGATGGTGGCATCAATATCCAGACTGCCCGGATCGCGGTCGAGGCAGGCGCCAATCTCCTCGTCGCGGGGACATCCGTATTCAAGGCCTCCGACCGCGCAGCCGAGATCGCGAGCCTTCGAATCGTTCCTTGAGACCTCTGTGGCTACTCTGCCTGGAGAATTTCCAGCGCCTCGCCGACCAGAAACAATGATCCGGTAATCAGGCCGCGGCGAGACTGAGATGCGGACTCAGCGAGGGCCGAGGATATATTCTCGAACACCCGCACGGGAACAGGGGAGGCCGCAGCCAATGCAGAGGGATCCGCTGCCCGTTCATTGCGGACCGGTACGATCCATAGCTCATCCGTGATGTTCGCCAGAGTCTCGAGCATCGCGGAGTAGTCCTTGTCAGCGAGCGCGCCAAAGATCACGAGCGCCCTTTCGGTTCCGAATTCCTCTTTCCAGGTCTCGACGAGTCGTGCGGCGGCATGCGGGTTGTGCCCGCCATCGAGTACGAAGCGGCCGAGCTTCTGGAATCTGCCCGGCCAGTGGACAGATGAGAGTCCGTGCGTGATCGCATCCTCGGAAACAGGAATCCCCGCGGCATGCAATGCGGCAACGGCCAGCGCGGCATTGTATTTCTGGTAATGGCCGCTCAATCCCACGCGCACATCCATGGGTTTGCACACGAATTCGAGCGGCGCCCGCATCTCGCGTGCACGGGAAACAATTACCTCTCGGGCTTCCGGCGTCTGATCCGCACTCACCGCGGGCACTCCGGCTTTGAGGATGCCTGCCTTCTCCGCCGCGATCTGCGCGATCGTCTCCCCAAGCCATTGCGAGTGATCCATCGCGATCGGGGTAATGACCGAGACCATTGGAGTGACAATGTTCGTCGAATCGAGTCGCCCCCCCATTCCTGTCTCGAGAACGACGTAATCCGTCCCCAGATCGGCGAAGTGCCGGATCGCCAATGCCGTAACCAACTCGAAATAAGTCGGAGCATGGTCCCAGCCGCTCGTTGCATCCCGCATGCGCTCGAGTAAGTGGGCGACCGCCGTCTCGGGGATGCACTCGCCATCCACGCGAATGCGCTCGCGGAAGTCGACCAGATGCGGCGACGTGTAGAGACCGCTACGATAGCCAGCCGAGCGCAGGATCGCGTCCATCATCGCGCACGTCGATCCCTTGCCATTCGTGCCGGCGACGTGCAGAAAACGGCATTCACGCTCCGGATGGCCGAGCGCCTCGAGGAGGCGCATCGTATTCTCCAGCCCAAGCTTGATGCCGAACTGCTGCGCGGAATACAGCCATGCAAGCGACTCGGAATAGTCCATGGTCGAATTTCCGGCTTCGAGCCGCAGTGACAGTCTGGATTATCGGCCAGCCGCCGATGCCATGAAATAGCCGATCAACTGGCCAAGCATGGCACGGAGCTTCGCCCTCGGAACGATGTGATCCACCAGACCGTGCTTCTCGAGGAACTCGGCGGTCTGGAAGCCTGGCGGCAGTTCCTGGTGCGTCGTCTCCTTGATCACGCGCGGACCGGCAAAGCCGATCATGCTCTTTGGCTCGGCGAGGATGACATCACCCAGGGAGGCATAGCTCGCCATCACGCCGGCGGTCGTCGGATTCGTGAGGACTGTGATGTATGGCATCCCGGCCTGCGAATGCCGCGCCAGGGCGCCGCTCGTCTTGGCCATCTGCATGAGGCTGAGCATGCCCTCGTACATGCGGGCACCGCCCGATGCACATACGATGATGACGGGGATCTTTTTCTTCGTCGCAAGCTCGATCGCGCGAGTGATCTTCTCGCCTACGACAGATCCCATGGTCGCCGCCAGGAAGGAGAAATCCATGACTGCCAGCGAAACAGGCTGCCCATCGACTTTTGCCGTACCAGTGATGACCGCATCCTTGAGCCCGGTCTTTGCGCGGTAGTTCTTCAGACGATCTTCATAGGTTGCCACGCCTTTGAATTTGAGCGTATCGACCGCGACCAGATTGGGATCGGTCTCCTCGAAGGTGCCGTCATCCACCAATGAGGCGATGCGTTCCTTGGAGCCGAAGGGAAAGTGATGATCACATTTCGGGCACACCCTCAGATTTTCGTCGAGAGCGAGGTTATGAACGACTTCCCCGCATGAGGGGCATTTCGTCCAGAGCCCTTCGGGCATTTCGCGACTTTTGGCGCCGAGCGCCTTGAGAACGGGTTTGCGGAAAATAGCCATGATTTAGCCTCGGGCAACTGTGATAGCGCGGACACTGCTGGCGCCGGCCTCAAGCAGCACGCGCGCACATTCATCCAGAGTGGACCCTGTGGTCAACACATCGTCCACCAGCAAAAAGCTTTGATCGTTCACTTGGACATTGTGGCGCAAAGCAAAGGCCCCGCGCAAGTTCCGCATCCGTTGTTTGCGATCAAAATGCGTCTGGGTCGTCGTGTTGCGCAGACGTTTCAATGGCAGGGAAATGCGCATCCCCCGCCGTTTTGCCACCCATTCCGCGAGCGCTTGCGATTGATTGAATCCCCTCTCGCGCAGCCGCGCCGGATGAAGCGGCACGGGCACGAGACAGACGTTTTCACGGCTCATCGCAGCCTGGATTCGTGGGTCGTCGAGCGCGCCGGCAAGCCACTCGCCCAGGACTCGGCGAAGATGGAGCTCCTTCCCGTATTTGAAGCGATGAATGAGTTCACGCGCGAGTCCCTGCGCGCGGATGGCGCAGACGGCGAAGTCAAAATGCACGGCGGTCCCCTGGCAATTCGGACATTCGAAGAAGTCCACCGCGCCATCGTAGGGCCGGGAACAGACCGCGCATTGCGGACCATCGATCCGCTTCACTCCCGATTCGCAGGACCGGCAAATCCAGATGTCTTCCGGCTGCCGCACACCGCAGCCCATGCAGTGAGGCGGATAAACGAGATCAGCCAGCCCCGCCAGGGAGTCGTGGAGAAGCGATCGAAGCCGCACGAGCGAGATACCACCAGACGCACGCGCCCGTGACAAGCAACGCCGCGAGCGGGACGATACCCGTCGGCACCATTCCGCTCACGACATTCGGCCCGACCCATGGGAGGAGGGCGTCCGATGGCTTCACATGGTAGCGCCCCACCAGATTGATCATCTGCTGCCCGAGGATCCAGCCTGCGTGCAGCCCGATCGGCAGCCAGAGCGACCGAGTCCGCAGCCGGGCCGCGGCGAGGATGAGGCCGATCACAAAGAGATTCCCCGCGCCAGCGAGCGTCTCTGCATATTCTCCCGGCCCGGGTAGCACGCTGCCCAGCAAGGCAAAGCCGCTCCACCAATGCACCTCGGCAATTTCCCCACGCTGGCGGATGAAATGAACGACGGCAAAGAGAAGTGAAACGATGATGACGCCCGCCCATCGGCCGATCGATTTCACCGAAATCCCGAGCAGCACGCCACGGAAAAGAGCTTCTTCCACGATCGGCACGGCGACGACCGCTCCCAGGATGGCCGCTATCTTGTGCCAGTCCACTGTCTTGCGAAGCTGGTAAACGTCGAAGCCGAAATAGCCTAAAGCCAGCAGGGCGAGCGGGAGCAGCGCGAGTGCCAGGCCCGCAACCACATCGCGAGTGGCGTGTGAATTCTTTGACAACCCCAGCTCCGAGACGCTTCCCACCCCCAGCCATCGAAGTGCGGGCCAGAGCAGCACGAGCGCCGCGATCATGGTCGTGCGATCGAATAGCCGATGGAATGGCACTCCGTGGAGAGAGCCATGAATCGCCCAATAAACAGGAGGCGAGAGCAGGGCGCCTACGAGCACGACCACTACGAGATAGAGCGAAAGTTTCGCCAGAGGATTCACGCCCGGGACCTTAGCAGCTGTTTTGGGATTCCGGATAGCATGGATCGTGGATTCTCTCCCCCCGCCCTGATATGACGCAGCGGCTGACTTGCCGAGAAGATCGAGCTCGGATAAGCTCCCCGGAGGTGAGCAAGCGACTCGATCCCTGCTGGCAAAAAGCTCGTATTGCGGCGCGCATACTCGTGCGCGCGCGTACTCGCGCGCTTACGGTGCGCGACCGACGTGTTGCTCGCTGGCTTGCGGATGATCCCGGCGTCACAAACCGACTCATAGAGCAGGGTCTGGCCTCGGTAACGGCAGAGTGGAGGTTGATCAATGGGAGATTTATCCATCGCCCGCGGCGCGTGGCAGCCTGAGATTCGATGGGATACGCCGTCCGGCCTCGCCCTCGATGCACTGCTCGCGAGTCTGCCTCCGGATTGGGCACATACCATCGTCCTTTTCGGCTCCTCTCCGCTGCAACTTGCAATTGAACCGAGCTTCGCCAGCGCCGATGTGGATCTATTCTGCGATGAGGCGCGCGAGGATATCGAACGTGCACTCACTTCCGCACACCTGCACAAGGGCGACGGCGAATTTTATGTCCAGTGCTGCTGGGAGGGAAATTTCCGCACGAGTCCGCGCTGGCGGCAGCGTGCAGCATCCGTATCTCGCCGGAATGTGAGGCTCCTGCTTCCCCACCCCATTGATCTCCTCATCGCGAAACTCCACCGTTATGAAGAGAAGGATCGCAATGCGTTTCGACTCGTCGTCGAGCGCACAGGGCATCCCAGTGAGGAAGAGCTACTTACTGAACTCCAATTCAGCGTCGATCTTTTCCGCCCCGCATTCGACGAAGAAACGGCAGGCGATATTACCGCTAATACCGGGATCATGTGGGAGGATATCTTCGGTCGCTCGATCGATGTCCGTCGGGAGATCATCGCGCCGGCTCTCGCCCGCTTACGTGCTGGCTATGCCGACGACTTGCCACGTCGCGACTATAAGGCCGATCTGCGCCGCCTCGGAGATATACATTAATCCTTGCGGAAGCTTGTCTCGGTGAATCCCGATAAAGTTGAGCGCTTCAGGCGAGACGGCACTCATCCACATTTGCTCGGATGAGGCTGCGCCATCGGCTTAAATGGGCGCGATGGTCACGAATTTCGATACTCTCATCGCCGCCGACAAGGCGCATAGCTGGCATCCGTTTACGCAGATGCGCGCGTGGTGCGACCCGTCGCATGAGCCGCTTCTCCTCGTGGAGGGCAATGGCGCGATTTTGCGTGATTCGAAGGGCCGCGAATACATCGACGGCAACTCGTCGATCTGGACCAATCTGCACGGCCACAATCATCCGCGGCTGAACGCAGCCATCCGGGGCCAGCTGGAGAAAGTGGCCCATGTCTCCTTCCTGGGCACAACAAACGCTCCCGCCACCAGTCTGGCGGAGCGGCTTTGCGCTCTTTTTCCGGCGGATACGCTCACCCGCGTGTTCTTTTCCGATGACGGCTCCACAGCCATCGAGGTGGCGCTCAAAATGGCCGTGCAGTACTGGCAGCTCACCGGTCGTCCCGAGCGATGTGACTTTATCGCCTTCGATCGCGCTTATCACGGCGACACAGCGGGCGCGGCAAGCGTGGGTGGCATTAGCACATTCCATGGCCGATTCTCTGGAATGCACTTCCCGGTCCGCCGGATCGGCTCCGTTTCGGAGCTTCCCACGGAGGCCGATTCCATCGCGGCGGTGATCGTCGAGCCCCTTGTCCAGGGATCTGCGGGAATGCGCCTGTGGCCAACGGGAATGCTGCGGGAGCTGCGGGCATGGTGCGACCGGCACGATGTATTTCTCATTCTCGACGAAGTCATGACCGGCTTCGGACGCACGGGTACGATGTTCGCCTGCGAGCAGGAAGAGATAATTCCGGATTTCCTCTGCCTCGCGAAGGGCCTCAGCGGCGGCTATCTTCCGCTTGCAGCGACCCTCACGACAGAGCGCGTGTTCGAGCAATTCCTCGGCGAACCCGAAGAACAGAAAACGCTCTATTATGGGCACAGCTACACGGGCAACCCACTCGGATGTGCCGCCGCTTTGGCGAACCTCGATATTTTTCGCGACGAGGAGGTGCTCGCTAACCTTCAGCCCAGGATCGCTCTCATGCGGAAGTATCTCAGCCAGCTTGCCGACCATCCACATGTGCGGGATATCCGGCAATGCGGATTCCTCGCCGGCATCGAGATCGGAATCGATAAGCGGACTCCCTTTCCATGGACGGAACTTCGCGGTGCGCGTGCCTGCGTCGCGGCTCGAGCACATGGACTCCTCACCCGCCCGGTCCTCGATACCATCGTACTCATGCCTCCCTATTGCACGACGGAGGATCAGTTGGAACAGGCTGTCTCTGCAATCCGGCAGGGTATCGACGCAGTCTGCGGATGATCCGCGGTTTGGCCGCGCTCTACGTGTCGCCGACGCCGGTGTAGGTGAATCCGATGTCCCGCCCTCGCTCGTCGTCCTCGACGAGCGATCGAAGAGATCAAAAGGGGCCTATGGCGCGGGACCACCGAGCGGCGTCGTGCCCGCATCGACTGCCAGCGGAAGCGTAATCTGGGGCGCGTCCTTGAGCGCCATCGAGATCACGACTCCGTAGTTCGTCTGGGAAGACTTGGTACGCGTGCCGTTGTTATTCAGCACCTGGCCACCAAAGGAGACGATCCAGGAAGAAAGGTCGCGATGGATCATGTATTGCTGCGTGAGCCATACATTTTGCACAGCTTCATATGTGCCTTGCGCGCTCACGCCCCAGTTCGGATTCAACTGGTAATAGACGTACCCGTTGATCTGGTTGCTATTGGAAAAGAATGGGTTGTTCTTGATGTACTGGTCTCCGATCTGGAGGAGGAGATCGCGCCAGGGCATGAAGAGCACGTAGGCATTGACGTTCGTGAATCCGTTACTCGTGAGAGGCAACTGATAATCCATGTTCAGTGATGCCCAATCCACTGGTCGGAAAACGAGGCGGTTGACCAGGTTGGATACCGTATTGTTCGTGGAGCCGTTGACGATATATGGGTTGTTGAAATCCAGGTCGAAGAAGCTATCGGCCATGAACCACTCGTAGTTGTCGTCCCCGCGACGGGTCGTCAGCCGGTTGCGCACACCGAGGCGCAGGATGTTCCAGCTGTCGATTGAGTCGATCGCGACGAATTCCGGGAAATCGATCGGCAGTGGCTCAGTCGCAGGAACAACGCGGTCGAACTGGAGGATATTCTGCCGGCTTTGACCCGCGTTATAGACGTAGCTGTAATTGGCGTATGGCTGGATGGTGTGAAGCACGCCATCGAGCCCCAAAGCGTGCAACTGAATCCACTCGAATTTCTGCGAGAGCTTGAACGAGCCCTCGATGCCAAAGTTCACCACAGGCCGGAAGGTCGAGCCCCCACTTTCCAGCGTTGCGCCATTGAGCGCCGTGCCGTCTTCGATGGAAGTGGCCAGGTTCTCGAGGCTCTGGGCCTGAGCCAGGTCGGCCTGTTGCCCATTCTGAAGCGTACTGATCTGCTCCTGCAGGGCGGCACGTTGCGCCGGATCGGTGGTTTGATTGAGAGTGCTCTGCAGCGTCGTGGCCTGAACACCCGCCTGTTGGGCTGCCAGATAGAGATTCTGTGCCTGCTGGCGATGGTTGGAAATCTGCGTGAGCTGCTGATCACTCAGAGCAGCAATCGTGTGCCCGGTCTTGCTGTAGTACGTGCCGCGGATGCCGATCTTCGGAATGATCGAGAGCCAACCGAAATACGTGTTGGGATACGAAAATTGATGGAATGTATCGAAGCGCGTGGCGTCGTAGTCGGGCAGAACCGATGTCGATGGAAACATGCGCCGCAGGTAGCCCACACTGTCAGTGCCGTCGTAGAAGATCGGGGTATCGAATAAGCGATGCTGCTTGAAACTGAGCGTCAGTTCGGGAAGCCGCTCAGTCGTCTCGTAGAACGTATTCATCTGCCAGCGGGTCAACAGCGTGAGCGTGTAAAATTCGCTCCACTTCGTCAGGCTGATGTAGTTGTCCGGCTGCGGATCGACGCGGAACTCATTTGGAAAATAGTCTTCCAGGAAATTCACGTCGCTCAGCTTGTTGATGTCGAACGTCGCGTAG
>Ga0207702_10000494_pt1 | contig 44279 bp, 43 predicted proteins | sample KBSCornC62_FD_184302 | JGI IMG/M metagenome (GOLD analysis project Ga0207702, IMG submission 184302) | Corn rhizosphere microbial communities from Kellogg Biological Station, Michigan, USA - KBS Corn C6-2 (SPAdes) (version 2) | ecosystem: Host-associated > Plants > Roots > Rhizosphere > Soil ... | reverse complement strand
AGATCGCCGTCGCCTTTGACGAGGTTCTCAAACAGCCTCTTATGCGCATCGACATGGCGATCGAGATTCATGCTGATGAAGCCATTGAGCTGCAGAAAGCCCGGATAGACATCGCGCATCACGCCGGGATGGGGAAACGGCACCTTGGTGATGACGTGGCTGCGGAACCAGTCGATGCCGCGCTCACCTGCCAGATTGTTGACGGCGGTTGGATTGCGGCGCGTGTCGATCGGGCCTCCCATCAAGGTCATTGATAGCGGCACGAACGGGTCATTCTCGGCTTCCATCACCGAGACCGCGGCAACTACTGGCACCGAGGGCTGACACACCGCCAGCACATGCACATTGCCGCCGAGCACATGCAGCATCTCGATCAGATAATCGACGTAATCGTCGAGATCGAAACGTCCGTCCGTCAGGGGGACCATCCGCGCATCCGACCAGTCCGTGATGTAAACCTCATGGGTCGGCAGGAATGCTTCCACGGTGCCGCGCAGCAAGGTCGCATAATGGCCGGACATCGGGGCCACGATCAAAATCCGGGGCTGAGGATTGCGCAGCGGCCGCATCAGCTTGCGCTCGAAATAGAGCAACCGGCAAAACGGCTTTTCCCACACCGAGTGAATTTCAATCGGCGTGCGCACGCCGTTGACTTCGGTGTCGTGCAACCCCCATTCGGGCTTGCCGTAGCGGCGCGTGGTGCGTTCGAACAATTCGCAGCTCGCCGCAATCGATTTGCCGAACTCGGTCTTGGACAGCGGATTAAGGGGATTCTGGAACAGCAATTTGGTGGCGTCTGTCACCGCCCGGAACGGGTTGAGTGAGGCCTGCGCCATTTCGTACATCCAGTACATCGGCGTCGTCAGGGCGGGACTGCCCTCCGCCGCAAGCGGCGGCACGCCGCCAAATTCTCCAATAGGCATCGATTCTCAAGCCTCTTTTTGCATCGCAGCACCCTGCCGGATGCGCAATAAAGCGTCAATCTCGCCATCCATGCAGAGATGAGGAAAACCAGCCTCAAGCTCGGTCCCGGCGGTATCCAGGCCCTCAAGGCGGGACTTTTTTCGATTTAGCGGATTTTCACATGCCGCCACCCGCCGCTACTCACCCCCTTGCAACAGCGCGCCAGTCCGGCGAGCGCTTCGCAGCAGGGCGATGAATATCATGAAGGACGTCATAAACAGTAGAGCATTGATCGCCAGCGCCTCGACCATCAGATCTGCCCGGAATGTCTGGTTGATCAACAGGGCTCGCATGCCCTCAAAGACATAGGTCGGCGGCAGCACCCAGGCGGCGTATTGCAGCCAGTCCGGCAATACCGCAACCGGATAATAAACGCAGGCAAGCGGCATCACCCCGAACATCAACGTCCAGACAACGCTTTCCGCACCAAGCCCATATCTCAATACCAGTCCAGACACGAAAACGCCGATCGACCAGCTGGTGAAGATCAGATTGCAGAAGAAGGCAATCAGCGGCAGGCCAATGCTGTAAAAATTGAATCCAAAAAACACCAGGGCCAGCAGTGTCATCGGAATGATGCCGATCGCCAGGCGAATCAGGCTCATCACCATCAGCGCGATCAAGAATTCGATCGGCTTCAGCGGGCTCATCATCAGATTGCCGAGGTTGCGGGCCCACATCTCCTCGAGAAAGGAGATCGAAAACCCAAGCTGGCCGCGAAACAGGATATCCCAGAGGATCACCGCGCCGATCAGCGAGCCGCCGGCCCGCGCAAAGAATCCGGAATTCTGCGCGATATAGCTTTGTAGGAAACCCCAGGTGATGATCTGCAGCGCCGGCCAGTACAACAGCTCCAACAGGCGCGGCCAGGACGAACGCAAGAGATACCAATAGCGCAGGATCATCGCCGCAATGCGGTGCGGGGCGATTCCGCCCTGGGCGAAGAGAACGCTCATTGCGCACTCTCCTTGGTTCGACCGCGCGCCACGTCCAGGAAGACCTGTTCGAGCGTGGTGCGGTTATAACGCGCCATGATGCCCTCAGGGCTATCATCGTCCTCGATCCGTCCACGCTTCATGATGATCACGCGGTCACAGAGCCGCTCGACCTCCAACATATTGTGGGAGGCGAGAAGGATCGTGGCGCCGCGCGCTCGGCAATAGGTCTCAAGCCGCCGTCGAATCCAATCGGCCGTGTCCGGATCGAGCGAGGCGGTCGGCTCGTCGAGCAGTAGCAGCTCCGGACGGTTGATCAGCGCCTTGGCGAGCGCGACGCGGGTCTTCTGACCGGCAGACAGCTTGCCCGTGGCGCGATCGAGAAAATCGCCGAGGTCCAGATCGTCCGTGAGCTCCGCGATCCGCTCCTTCAAATCTTCCACCGCGTAGAGACGGCCGAACACCGTCAGGTTTTGCCGCACGGTCAACCGCATTGGCATATCGACATAGGGGCTTTCGAAATTCATCCGGCCGAGCACCTCGGCACTTTGATCGGGCATCGAACAGCCGAGCACACGAATACGCCCCGAGGTCGGAAGCACTAGCCCCATGATCATGGCGATGGTTGTGGTTTTTCCCGCGCCATTGCCGCCGAGCAGGCCGGTGACACTGCCGCGGCGAATCCGGAACGAAATGTCGTCGACCGCGGGGGTGGTCTTGTAGACCTTGACCAGACGCTCGACCTCGATGGCCTCCGCCAACGTGGGAGCGGTTGGCCGGCCTTTGGCTGCGGGATTTTGATCCATCATGCTTCGGTCATTGAGCCATCTTTCCACCAAGCGCAAGCATCCGTCCGATGGCGCGGGCTCTGATCGGTCTTCTGCATAACCCCCGTCCGCCCCATATGATCCCACCCGTTTGTGATCGCGCATCGACATGGATAGAATGTCTGGCATGACAGACGTCGCCGCCTCCGATTTTCGCCACCCGCGGCGTCATATCCGGCTCGATACCATCTTGCGGCTGCGATGGCTGGCGGTACTCGGACAGCTGACCGCCATTTTCATCGTGGTGCAGGGACTCGGCTTTGACGTGCCGGTGGTGCCTTGCCTTGCCATTATCGGCGTTTCGGCACTGCTCAATCTGACGCTGCAGATCATCTTCAATCCGATGCAGCGGCTGGAACCGGCCTATGCAGCCGCGCTATTTGCGCTCAACATTCTCGAACTGAGCGGGCTGCTATTCTTGACCGGCGGATTGCAGAATCCGTTTTCATTCCTGTTTCTGGCGCCCGTGTTGATCTCCGCGACTGCGCTTCCGGTTCGGCTAACGATCGGGCTGGGCATCCTGGTGGTGGCCTGCGCCTCGGTGCTAGTCTTCCAAAACCTGCCGCTGCCGTGGGACAAGGATGATCCGCTGGTGCTGCCGCCGATCTATTTGTTCGGCGTTTGGCTGTCGATTCTGCTCGCGATCGGCGTCACCAGTCTCTACGCTTTCCAGGTAACTGAAGAAGCCCGCAAGCTTTCCGATGCATTGACGGCGACCGAACTGGTGCTGATGCGCGAGCAGCACCTCACACAGATCGATGGATTGGCCGCCGCCGCCGCGCACGAACTCGGGACGCCGCTTGCGACCATCTTCCTGATCGCGCACGAACTCCAACAATCGGTCAAGGACGAGACGCTGGCCGCCGATATCAAGACCCTGCGCGAACAGTCGCAGCGCTGCCGCGATATTCTGTCCAAGATCACCCAGCTCTCGGCCGTTGGTGCGCCTTTCGACCAAATGCCGCTCTCTAGCCTGATCGAGGAGGCGGTGGCTCCGCACCGCGATTTTGGAGTCGACATCAAGGTTCGTATTGCGGTCGCCGGCGTGCCCGAACCGGTCGGGGTACGCAACCCTGCGATCCTCTATGGAATCGGCAATATTCTCGAAAACGCCATCGATTTTGCCCGCTCATCGGTGGAAGTGAATGCCTGGTGGAACAACGAGACGGTCGAGATCGTGATCTCCGACGACGGCCCCGGTATCGCTCCGGATATGCTCAACCGGATCGGCGAGCCCTATCTGTCGCGCCGGCCGCAGGCCGATGATCGGCCGAGCGAACATGGCGGCCTCGGTCTTGGCGTGTTCATCGCCCGCACCCTGCTTGAGCGAACCGGCGCCAAAGTTTCGTTTACCAACCGGACGTTTCCCGATCATGGTGCCGTGGTCCAGGTCGTTTGGCCTTTGCGTCGCTTCGTCGCACATGGCTCTCCTGAGACCGCGCAATGAGGAAATAAGCGCGCAAATACCTTGTCGCGCGCCATGCCCGGACAGTCTTGTGCCTTGGCAGCGCCCTGATCGGGAACCATATTGAGCGTTATCGAAGGAGATATCCGACCGTGAGCGCCACCGCCGAACTGACCGACCTTGCTGACCGATCGCTTCTGATCGTGGAAGACGACAAGCCGTTTCTGGAGCGGCTGTCCCGGGCAATGGAGACCCGCGGGTTTTCCGTGACCTCCTGTGACACGGTATCCGGCGGGCTTGCCGAAATCGGCCGCGCCGCGCCGGCCTTTGCCGTGGTCGATCTGCGGCTCGGCGATGGCAACGGCCTTGATGTGGTTTCAGCGTTGAAGCGCAAGCGGCCCGAGGCGCGCGCGATTGTGCTGACCGGCTATGGCAATATCGCCACCGCGGTCACCGCGGTCAAACTAGGCGCGGTCGATTATCTCTCGAAGCCCGCCGATGCCGATGATGTGGTCGCGGCCCTGCTGGCTTCGGGATCTGGCAAATCCGAGCTGCCGCAGAACCCCATGTCGGCCGATCGGGTGCGCTGGGAACATATCCAGCGCATCTACGAAATGTGCAACCGCAACGTCTCCGAGACGGCTCGCCGGCTGAATATGCATCGGCGTACCCTGCAGCGCATCCTGGCCAAGCGCGCGCCAAAATAACCGCCGTCAAAAATCCGAGTGCCCCTGCGGGTCGATCAGCCGGTTGATCCGTTGCGCAGCCGCCATCGCGAAGCGAACCATCATTTGTTTGCGCGTTGCCGCTGCCAGGCGATGCTCCGGCGCTTCGCACTGCATATGCGCGCCATAGGCATCGGCCACGATCAGTCCGGTCCCTGCCGGGAATATTTCGCAAGGCAGGTCCTCGGTAAAGGCAAAGAACAGCCGGTCGCAATGTGCGCGGTACTCGGGCCATTTCTGATCGGCGCGTAAATCCTCGATTGAGGATTTGATCTCGACGATCCAGATTTCGCCACGCTCGTTCAGCGCCACCAGATCAGCACGGCGGCCCGAGGGCAGTGGCAATTCGCTGAGGCAGGAGAATCCGAGCGAACGCAACAGGCGCGCCGTGCCGCGGGCAATGGCGAGCGCCGTCTCCGACTGGCGGCGGTCGATCGGCGGCAGGGGATTGATCAGGCGCACAGGTGATTCCATGCCTCAACCCTAGCAAATCCGGCGGGGACCGCCATCGGGCGGGCATCATCCGGGCCGGTTCCGGAAGAATCACCGCCGCCTGAGCGTCAAAAAAAGGCAATGGGCTCGGGGTGTGCACAATCTTTTACTTGGCGATCCCGCAAAAATCCGCCATCTCTCGGACATGGCACATTCCGACCAAACCAGTTCCAAACAGGCGAGCGCGCCCGCCGGCGCCATGATTATTCCGGTCACGCCATTCGAGCAGAACTGCACACTGATCTGGTGCGAGGCCACCCGCAAGGCGATCGTGATCGATCCCGGCGGCGACCTGCCGCGGATTCAAGGTGCCATCCAGCAATCCAATGTCACGGTCGAGAAAATCTGGCTGACGCATGGCCATGTCGACCATGTAGGCGGCGCCGCCGAACTGCGCGATCTTTTGAAGGCCCCCATTGAAGGCCCGCACATCGAGGACAAGTTTCTGCTCGACAATGTCGTCGCCAGTGGCGGACGGTTTGGGATCACGGGCCTTCGCGACGTCACGCCCGACCGCTGGCTGAACGAGGGCGACCAGGTGAGCGTCGGCAATCTGACGTTCGACGTGTTGCATTGCCCGGGGCATTCGCCGGGCAGCGTCGTCTTCTACAATTCGCTGATGCGCTTTGCTCACGTCGGAGACGTGCTGTTCAACGGCTCGATCGGCCGGACCGATTTTCCCGGCGGCGATCATCCAACATTGATCCGCTCGATCACCGAGAAATTGCTGCCGCTTGGCGATGATATCAGCTTCATCTGCGGCCATGGTCCGGGTTCGACCATCGGCCATGAACGGGTGAGCAATCCGTTTTTGACCGATCGCTGAGCCAATCGCTGACAGCTCGATCCTTCAGCGCGGCTGATTTCGTTTGTCAGGATTTCGTCGGCCCAACGCCTGTCAGCATCCGTCGGACTGCCGCTGCGATATCCACCGCGCGTGATCGCGCCGTTTCCGAAGGTGGCGGGGCTTGGTGTCCGTTCACGGGCTCCGTGACAGGCTGCATCATTCCGGTGAGACCGAAGAATTTAGCAATGTGGTAGGACGAGGAAATTCCTGCCTCGATCAAGAACGGTCCTTCGCTTCCATAAGCGTGATCATTCTCCCCGCGCCCGAGCGGCGTCCCATGGGCCATACCCGTGACGGTGTAGGATTCGACGATGGTTTCGCCGTCAGCATTCCACCAAACCTCGCGGGGATAGCCATCCATCATGGTTTTCGCCATCGGCGGCTCTGACAGACGATGCACGTTGAGCCATTGCTTCACGACTGCGTCGGCGTTCGATGGGTTTACGGTCGGATCGCTGCTGCCGTGCCAGACCGAAACTCTTGGCCATGGTCCGCGGTAATCGGTCGCTCGCCGGACCAGATCGCCTAACGCCCGAGCAGGGCGGGAAGGCGGATTGGACATGGCCCGAAGCGCATCACTGACCGTGGTGGCGACGCCAAACGGCAGGCCGGCGATAATGGCGCCCGCACTAAAGACGTCGGGATAGGTGGCCAGCATCACCGAAGTCATTGCGCCTCCGGCAGAGAGGCCGGTGACGAAGACCCGACGAGGATCGGCCCCGATCTCGTCGCTCAGGAAGCGAACCATTTCGCGGATCGAACTCGCCTCGCCGCTACCGCGCTGGATATCCTGCGAATTGAACCAGTTGAAGCAGGTATGTGCGTTGTTGGCCGATTGTTGCTCGGGCATCAGCAGCGCAAAGCCATAGTGGCGGGCCAGCATCGACCAGCCGGCGCCCTGGTCGTAAATCGCTGCGTTCTGACCGCAACCATGCAGGACCACAACGATCGCTGGCGAAGGGGGAAGTCCGTTGGGGACGAAGCAGAACATCCGCAAATTGCCCGGATTTTCCCCGAAATCGACCACCTCACGCAGGGGATTGACTGAATCGGCGACGCCAACACGGAGACCAAAATCTTCCGGACGGACCATCCTATTTCGAAGATGCTGCAGGAACTCAATATTTCGGGCAAGAGACAAAGGAATACTCCCTGGAGCGCCAATAACTCCGTTGATCCGAGATAGTTGCTGCAATGCAAAATAAAAGGCCCGTGATCGCCGCCTTGCATCAAGGCGAGCGCGCGCTCCGCATCCGGATCAAGAACAGGATGCTGACCGCAGCCGATCCTGCAAACAGCGCAAAACACGCGAAGAGCGCCGATATCGAGGAATATTGAGCCTGAACTGAGAAGAAAACCGCGCCCGATACGGCCACGCCTACCGCGTTGGCAATCTGGGTGGTGGTGCCATACATGCCGGCCCCCGATCCCGCGCTAGCGGGATGGACGGTGGACAATACCACGCTGGACAGCGGCGCCATTACCAGACCCTGCCCGAAGCCGAAGATCATCAGAACCACCGACAGCCAAATCAGCGATGGAGGGTTCATCCCGGCGACCAATGCGACGAGCGCCACCAGGCCAGCGATCAGTATCAGGCAGCCTTCGATCAACACGCGCGTCCCGCGCCGTTGGGCCCAAACCGCGCTTTGCCGTAAGGCAAAAACGAAGGCCAGGACCAGCGGCACAAACGCCAGACCGGACTCCCGTGGCGGCACATTGAGCACATTCTGCATGAAAAGCGTGACCACCAGATAAAACGACAGGTTGGAGCAGAAGAAAAAGAACGCCGCCCATAGCCCCCGCATGAAGGGCCGATCCGACAACAGCGCGACATCGACCAGCGGCATCCCACCGTGGCGTGCAACCCGATGCTCCAGCCGGAAAAACAGCGCAAGGATTCCAAGGCCGGCCAGCATGGTCAACCATACCCAGGGCGCCCAATGTACGTCGTGGCCAAACAGCAAAGGCCCGATCAGGCAAAGCAAGCCCGTAAACAGCACGATGGCGCCGGGAAGGTCGAGCCGGGTTCCCTTTCGACGGGGTACCGATGGCATGATCTGAAACGCCAGCGCGGCAACCAACGCGCCGAACGGAAGATTGACGAAAAACACCGCGCGCCAGCCCCAGCCGGCGATATCCATCCCGACCAGAAGGCCGCCCAGCAAAAAGCCGGCGGCGCCGGAAAGACCAAGCGCCGTTCCATAGATCGCAAAGGCACGATCGCGGTAGCGATCCGGAAACAGCACGTGAATGGTAGCAAGCACTTGCGGCACCATCAGCGCCGCGGTCATGCCATGCACCAGGCGCGCCAGGATCAGTTCAGGTCCCGACCGCGCCAGCCCACACCATATCGATGTCAGCGTGAAGCCGATGACGCCGAAAATGAAAACGCTTTTGGCACCATAAATGTCGCCAAGCCGGCCGCCGGTCACAATCAGCGTTGCATAGGCAATCAAATACACCGCGACGATGGATTCGATCTCCGCCGGTCCAGCGTGCAATTCGGCTGCGATGGTTGGAATTGCGACATTGACGACAAAAATATCGAGCCCGAACATGAATTGGGCGGTGACAACGATCACCAGCACCCACCACCGGCGCGAGGACACACCGGCTTCTGCGACGATCTGATGCATTCCGGTCCTCTTCCACCGAAGGTTTGGTGGTCTTGCGAAGGGTAGCGAACTTCAAAACGAATTCGTGGTGCGGCTCCCCCGCCGCATTCGAAGCTCGCTTGTGCCAGCTTTTGATGACGGCAGCGACTACCTCGAAGGTAAGTGGAGACATGACCTCCGTGACTTCGGGCCGCCGATCTCGCCGGCTTTCGTGCGATCAGACCGCCTTTAGCTTGCGATAGGCAAACCACACCATCTTCAGCAACAGCCAGCCGTCTCGAAAGCGCGAGATCTGGGTTTCGCCGAAAACGCGCGCCTTGTAGTGGATGGCGGTCTCGACAATCTTCAAATTCTGTTTGGCGGCTCCGAAAATCAGATCGAAATCACCGAACGGATCGAAATTGCCGAAGTAGCTGCGTTCGCGCGCCAGCACTTCATAATCCTTGCGCAACAGAACCTTGGTCCCGCACAGCGTATCTGTCAGTCGGGTATTGACGAGATAGCTGAAGAGATAGGCAAAGCAGCGATTGGCGATCAGGTTGAGCGGCCGCATCGCCTCGTTTTCCATCGGATAAATGAGGCGAGTGCCGTTGACGAATTCCGCCTTGCCGCTTTCGATCAACGCGTGATATTTCGGCAGCGTCTCGGGCGGCATGGTCAGGTCGGCATCGAGGATCATGAGCACGTCGCCAGACGCTGCGGCAAATCCTTTGCGAACGGCATCGCCCTTGCCCTTGCCGTCCTGTTTCATCACCTTGATATCCCAGACGCCCTGATAAGCATCGCGAACGCGTTCGCATTCGGCAAATGTCCCGTCGCTCGAATTGCCTTCGACGAAGATGATTTCCTGGTGAGCCGCAAAGCGCGGCATCCGCAAGATGGCACTTTCGACATTCCCCCTTTCATTGCGGCAGGGGATGACCACACTCGCCGAGAGTTTGCGCTCGGGGAACCTCTGGACCGGTCGCCCTACAATATAGGTGCGGAGGCAAAGCTGCCTGAGCCCTGGGAGAGGCGCGATATATCGATTGACGAACGAACCAATCCCCAACAACCGCCTTGGCAGCAACTGCCGGCAATCCTGGCGTATGGGCTCAAAATCGGCAATGTCCATCAGGTTAAGGAAGTCGGCATTGGCGATGTAGTTGATCTTCTGGTGCGGGCTTTTCAGCTTGAGGAATTCTCCCGTCTTCAGGATCGGCTCCCACAAATGGGAATAGTAACAAATGATCAGCCGCGTCGACGGTACGCACAGCTGATGGATCAGCCGCAGCGTGCTGTCGATGTCATCAAACATCCCGATCGTGTCGGCGAGGACGATGTAATCGAATGGGCCTTCGATCGCCGCCAGCGTCGCCGGATCCTCGGCGTCGCCATGAACGAAATGCAGGTCGGGATGGCGCGCCCTCGCCTTCTCCACCTGGGCTGCGCTGAAATCGACCCCGACGCCACGAGCTGGACGGAGCGCTGCCAAGAGGTCTCCGTGCCCGCAGCCGAGCTCGAGGACACGTTTTCCGGGGGGAATCAGAAACTGCATGTAGCGCCGGTCTTCGTCATAATAGGCGGAATTGAACTCGCGCCAACGCTGCTGGTCGTCGCCATAGAGTTCGGCATCCCGATGCAGCTCGCGCTTTCGCTCGCTGACTGAGGGCGGCAAATCGCCGGGTTTCACTACAGGCAGATTCATTGCGGCCTCAAAAACAGATTTGTGGAAAGGCTATACGCGGATCGAGGACGAATGAGAAGAACATGAGCCTTTGCGGGCTCGGCCATTAGCCGACCCTCAAACTTGGCGGCAGAACGAGTGAACGCTTCCCAACGAGGGAATTTTCTCTCTATGATCTCCTTTCCCATCCCGAATGGTGCAGGCGCTGTCCTGGGAATCGCGCCAGGCCCTTGAAAGCCCGTCACGATCACGACTGGGCCGAGGCGATTCGAGACCAAGGTGCAAGGACGACGGTTGATAGGAAACATGGCGAGATGGATCAACGAGTTTCGGCGGGCCTGGCAGGGAGTGTCCAATCCACCCCTGCTCTTCAGCGTCGCCTTCGCCGTAGCCGGCCTCGCCGCATCGACCCTGTTGCGTGTCGCCCTTACGCTGATCCGCCCCGACGTGCCGTTCACGCCCTATTACCCCGCGGTATTTTTTTCAGCCGTGCTGGGAGGACTGCGAGTTGGGATCGCCACGGCCGTGATTGGCGGCGCGTTGGGCCTTTTCCTCAATTTCGGCGGTGCGCCTGCGGAATCCGCGCGCATCATCCTGCTTGTGATTTATCTATTTGTGTGCGGACTGACCATGTGGGTGGTCGATCACTACCGATCCATCGTATCGCGGCAGCAACAGGCTTCCAAGCGCCTTATCGAGGAAGAGGAATATCGCAAGCTGATCATTCAGGAATTGCAACACCGGCTGAAGAACAAACTTTCGACCATTCATGCCGTGCTGCGCCAGGTGCTGCAGGATCAACCGGCGGCCTGGGCCAATGTCGATCGCCGGATCCGGGCGCTTTCAGCGACTGACGATCTGATCGCAAGGGTGGATGGATCAGGATGCGACATCAAGGATCTGTTGATTTCCGAGCTGGGTCCTTATGGCCATGTCCGCTTCACGCTAAATGGCGATCCCTTGTTCCTGCCGGCCAAGCTCGCCGTCAGCCTTGCTTTGGTGTTCCACGAACTCGCGACCAATGCCAGCAAATATGGCGCCTTTTCTTCTGCCCGAGGCCTTCTGCAGGTTTCCTGGTCGGTGAGCGAGGAACGATTGTCGATCGTCTGGGACGAGACCGAAGGACCGCCGGTTCAAGGCATCGGGTCGAGCGGATTCGGAACACGATTGCTGCAATCTGCGCTTCGCCCCTTCGACGGAAAAACAGAAATCGTCTACCTGCGAAGTGGCGTTCACTGCACAATGCAATGCCGAATTCCCTCTTCTGAACGGCCTTTTGAAACCAGGCCGGAGTCGCATTGACTCTCTGTTAATAACGCTGGGAGAGAGCCCGCGGGAGCCGAGCGACCCTCCGGAGTTTCACGAATCAATTTAACGATTGCTACAAGCGGCCATGACACTCTCGCGCCACGCATGTTCGGTGAATTTGAAAGTTCTTCGCGACAACCTCGTCACAGAGGCTTCAAATTCGAGACCCGTACATAAGACCTAAATTTGCCGAGGCTTTCCTGATTTCCGAACCTCGCAAATATCTCGCGAAGGAGTGCGAATTTCGGGATCGGAGCCTTGGACTGTGAGCGAAATCATTGCGGTCCGCATCTGAACCAGCGATCCCTCCTGATGATTGCGAACTCGCAATCCTGCAGGATATTTTCAGCCTGCTCCCGGGCGGCGTGACCGTTCAGGATGAGGAGGGTGGCTTTGTATTGATGAATGCTGCCGCGCTCGCGCAGTTCGGATTGCCGGAGACGCCGCGAGAGCGCCCCGAGGGCGATTTAAGCCTGCCCGCTGAGCTGAGCGAACGGCAGAAGACAGGCCTCGAGCTACTGAGAGAAGGCCGCACTTCGATTGCCGAAGAGTGCATTACTCACGGATCCGAGCAACGCACGTTCCTCACCCGACATCGACCCGTACGCATCGGCGATCGTCATCTGCTTTTGTCAAGCTCGACGGACATCACGGCGCAGAAGTCGCTGGAAGCCCAGTTGGTGCAAGCGGCATATTATGACGAATTGACCGGACTGCCGGGGCGCCGGCTCATCGAGCACAGCGCGGCCAGCCTGCTGCGGGATCGGGCGGACGGCAGGAAATTTGCGATCGCCTTTCTCGACATCGATAATTTCAAGCACATCAACGACTATTACGGCCACGCCAATGGCGATGGTCTTCTGGTCGAACTGGCCAAACGGCTAAGGCTCCATCTCCGCGATACCGACCTGTTGTCACGCATCAGCGGCGACGAATTCATGTTGCTGCTCAACCCGGTCGACAGCGCCCAGGAGGTCGCCGATTATGTCGAGTTCCTGTTGCAGCGGATCAAAGCGCCGTTCTTTATTGGCGGTTCGGAAATCTTCGCCTCTACTTCGATCGGAGTGAGCCTCTATCCCGATCACGGCCACAATTATGAGTCGCTGCACCAGAACGCCGACATCGCGATGTACCGGGCCAAGAACGGCGGCAAGGGAGAAGCGGTGTTCTTCACCTCGGACATGGAGAGTGAAGCGCTTGAGCAGATGCGGGTCGAGCAGTCGCTCCGGCAAGCCATCCTGGAGAACCGCTTCTGCTGCGCCTTCCAGACCAAGGTTGATCTCCGGACGCAGGAGGTCAGGGGGATTGAAGCACTGGTTCGCCTGCGCGATGACAACGGGGTGATCCAGGCGCCGGGATCGTTTATCAACCTGGCGGTCGAACTCGGACTGATCGACGAACTGACCCACCTGGTGCTTGAGGAAATCGTCCGCTCCATCGACGTCATCAACGAAACCTTTGGCAGCGAAGCCACCATCAGTATCAACGTGGCGGCCAAGCAGGCCGGCAATCGCGAATTCATGCAGGCATTCGCGCAGACGCTTGAGGCCACCGGCTTTGCGAGCCGGTTCATGATCGAGGTCACTGAGGACGCCTTCCTCGCCAAGGCCTCTTTTCAGGAAGAGATCCTTCCCGTTTTCAGGCAGCTCGGCGTCGGCATTTCCATCGATGATTTTGGCATCGGCTATTCCTCGCTTTCAGCGCTGGCCGACATTACCGCCGACGAGATCAAGATCGACCGCTCCTTCATCATGGACATTCACAAGCGCCCGCGCAGTCAGGGCATTCTGCGGGCAATCGAATCCTTGAGCGAAGCGCTCGGAATGACGGTGATCGCCGAAGGCGTCGAGTCCTTCGAAGAATTGGCCTATCTGCAGGCGGCCACGAAGATCCGCTACGCCCAGGGTTATTATTTCTCCCAGCCGATTTTTCTGGAAGACCTGATACCCGCCGTCCGACTTTCCAGCGCACGCATTACCCCGACTAATCGCTTGCATCATTCGGCGAGACCGGCCCCAGCCCGCAGTGGTTCTGGACGCCGTTGACCTTCCGCTTCGTCAGAGCCGCCACTTGGTCGGCTTGTCGAACGAAGCCATCCCGGGTTAGGTGAGCAGCGCCTCAGATGGACTGGAGCGCGGTTGAGGATTTGCCGCCCTTTATGATTGGCTTTCGCTTCGGCTCATATAATTTCGGACGTTGGGCGGTCGTACTGTTCTGGTCGAGCCTCGCACCGGTCACGGCCATGGTCGGTACTCCCGACGGCGCCGATCCGGTCGCGACGTCGGTTGTCACGATCGTGGGCTCCCGCGGCACCTTTTGCAGCGGTGCCGTGATCGCGCCCGACCTGGTGATGAGTGCAGCCCATTGCACGCAGCCGGGTGCGGAATATCAAATCGTCCTCTATGACAGCCGGCGACAGCCGCAGCTTCATCCTGTCAGGCGCGTGGCCTCGCATCCGCAATTTCGCATCGGCGACATCCTTGCCCATCGCGCCAGCGCCGACGTGGCGCTGTTGCAATTGGTTGAACCGCTCTCCCTTACGCCCCTGCCGATCGGCGCGCCGGCGGAGCCATTGGCCGCCGGCCGCCGCTTTACCGTGGCCGGCGTCGGCGTCTCCCGGCGCGGGGACGGGCGGACGGGCGGCGTCGTACGCAGCGCCAAGCTGGAAGCGACCGGCCGGCCCGGGCGTTTGCAGATTCGTCTTGTCGATCCCGCGACCCAGAATGCGAGTCCAGGCAAAGGCGCCTGTACCGGCGATTCCGGCGCACCGATGCTGGAGGAACAGAACCAGCGGGCCGTGGTCGTCGGCGTGGTGAGCTGGTCGACGGGGCCCGGCAATAGCGAAGGCTGTGGTGGGTTGACCGGGGTCACCCCGCTATCGCTATACCGGGACTGGGTGCTGCAAACGATGCGCAACTGGGGCATTCGGCCCTGATGTTAGCAGCTTAAACTTAGTGCCTAGGCCAAAGCTCTCGCTTTCATGGCGGCCACGCGCCAAGATGGCGTCGAGCGCACGCCACGCAGGCCATCTTGATTTGATCCTCGTAAGGCGTCGCCCAATCATTGGTGGCAAGAGATCGCCAAGATCCAAAATTCAAATCCGCAATTTCTGAGCATCGTGGGAGAGTGACTGTGCGAACATCCTTGATCGTTCATGGCATCGCCATCGTCTTGCTGGGGACCGCCGCAGCCCATGCGGACGATCTGAAGATCGCCCTCATTTATGGCAAGACGGGACCGCTCGAAGCCTATGCCAAGCAGACCGAGACCGGTCTGATGATGGGATTTGAATACGCCACCAAGGGCGCCATGACAGTCGACGGGCGCAAGATCGTCGTCATTACCAAGGACGATCAGGGCAAGCCGGACCTTTCCAAGGCCGCACTCGCCGAGGCCTATCAGGATGACAAGGTCGACATCGCGATCGGCACCACCTCTTCGGCGGCCGCACTCGCCGACCTCCCGGTCGCGGAAGAAAACAAGAAGATCTTTCTGGTTGAGCCGGCGGTCGCCGATCAGATCACCGGCGAGAAGTGGAATCGCTATATCTTCCGCACCGGGCGCAACTCGTCGCAGGATGCGATCTCCAATGCGGTGGCGATCGGCAAACAGGGTGTTACCATCGCCACACTGGCACAGGACTATGCCTTTGGCCGCGACGGCGTCGCCGCCTTCAAGGAAGCGCTCGCCAAGACCGGCGCAACGCTCGCTGCCGAGGAATATGCGCCGACCACCACCACCGATTTCACCGCGGTCGGCCAGCGCCTGTTTGATACGCTGAAGGACAAACCGGGCCGCAAGATCATCTGGGTGCTCTGGGCCGGCGGCGGCGATCCCCTGAGCAAGTTGCAGGACATGGACCCCAAGCGCTACGGCATCGAACTGTCGACCGGCGGCAACATCCTGCCGGCGCTCGCCGCCTATAAGCGGCTGCCTGGCATGGAAGGCGCGGCGTACTATTTCTATTCAATTCCGAAAAACCCGGTGAACGATTGGCTGGTGGCCGAGCATCAGAAGCGCTTCAACGCGCCGCCCGATTTCTTCACCACAGGCGGCTTTGCCGCCGCCATGGCGGTGGTGACCGCCGTCACCAAGGCCAAATCTACTGACACAGAGAAGCTGATCAGCACCATGGAAGGCATGGAATTCGATACGCCGAAGGGCAAGATGGTATTCCGCAAGGAGGACCATCAGGCGCTGCAGAGCATGTATCACTTCAAGGTCAGGGTCGATCCGAATGTCGCCTGGGCCATCCTCGACCCGGTCCGCGAACTCAAGATTGAGGATATGGATATTCCGATCCGCAACAAGCGGTAGAGACTTGCTCCTCCTCTCCCCGCCCACGCGGGGAGAGGAGGACAGAACGCTGCTCGCATCGCCAACAAGTGCTATGTCCCTTTCGCTCGAAACCCGCGATCTGACGATCCGCTTCGGCGGACATGTGGCCGTCAACGGCGTGAGCTGTCAGTTTCGCCCCGGTGAATTGACCGCCATTGTCGGCCCCAATGGCGCCGGGAAGACCACCTATTTCAACCTGATCTCGGGCCAGCTTCGGCCGTCCGGTGGCCGCATCCTGTTCGATGGCCGGGACATCACTGCGTTGTCCGCACCCTTGCGAACCCGCGCTGGTCTCGGCCGCGCATTCCAGCTCACCAATTTGTTTCCCAACCTGACGGTCGAGGAGAACGTCCGGCTGGCCGTGCAGTCGGAGCGCGGTGTACATTACGACATGCTGCGGCCCTGGCTGACGCGGACCGATCTCATCGCCCGCGCCGATGAAATTCTCGATCAGGTGGCGCTTGGTGCCCGCCGCGGCGTGGCGGCGACCGCGTTATCGCATGGCGACCAGCGCAAGCTCGAGGTGGCGTTGATGATGGCGCTGGAGCCAAAGGTCTTCATGTTCGACGAACCGACCGCCGGCATGAGCATCGACGAGGTGCCGGTGGTGCTCGACCTGATCGCGCGGCTGAAGAACGACCCAAGCAAGATCATCCTCCTCGTCGAACACAAGATGGACGTGGTGCGTTCGCTGGCCGATCGCATCATCGTTCTGCACAATGGCCAATTGGTCGCCGACGGCAAACCGGCGGAGGTGATCGCCTCGCCAATCGTTCAGGAAGCCTATCTGGGCGTTGCTCCCAAAACGAGCGCGACATGAGCGATCTTTTGACCCTGAGCGGCGTGCATACCCATATCGGACGTTATCATATCCTGCATGGCGTCGATTTCGTCGTGCCCACCGGGCAGACCATGATGCTGCTGGGGCGCAACGGCGCCGGCAAGACCTCGACGCTGCGCACCATCATGGGGCTGTGGCAGGCTTCTTCCGGCGAAATATCGCTGGCCGGTGAGCGCATCGAACATCTCGCAACGCCCGACATTGCCCGACGCGGCATCGGCTACGTGCCGGAGAGCATGGCGGTGTTTTCCGATCTCTCCGTGAAGGAGAACCTGGTGCTGGCGGCGCGCGATGGTCCGCTCGATGACAAGAGGCTGGACTGGATTTTTGGCTTCTTCCCAGCATTGCGGCGCTTCTGGCTGTCGCGAGCGGGCAGCCTCTCCGGTGGGCAGAAACAGATGCTCTCGATTGCTCGCGCCATCGCCGAGCCGCGCAAACTGCTGTTGATAGACGAGCCGACCAAAGGCCTGGCGCCAGCCATCGTGATGGCGCTGATCGAGTGCCTGGCCGAAATCAAACGCGGCGGCGCCACCATCCTCCTAGTGGAGCAGAACTTCCATGCCGCGCGGCAACTCGGCGATTCCGTGGTCGTGATGGACAATGGCCGGATCGTGCATCGCGGAGCCATGTCGGCGCTGGCGGAGGATGCGGCGCTACAGGAGCGGCTCCTGGGATTGAGTCTGGAGGCGCATCAATGACCGAGTTTGCCGCCAGCGAGCGTTTGCCCGAACCCAAGCGCGATATTCTACCGCTGTTGCTGCCGGTTATCCTGGCGCTGTTGGTGCTGCCGTTGATTGGCTCGACAAGTTCATGGATCACGCTGACGGTCGCAAGCCTGGCCATGGGCATGATGATCTTCATCATGGCTTCCGGCCTGACGCTGGTGTTCGGCCTGATGGACGTGCTCAACTTTGGTCACGGCGCGTTTATCTCGGTAGGCGCCTATATGGCGACGCTGGTGCTGCTGCCGCTCGCCGCAACAGGCCAGGCCGATTCACTTTGGCTCAACCTCGCCGCACTGGTTCCGGCGATCCTGCTCGCGATGGCTGCTTCCGCCGCCCTTGGGCTCGTGGTCGAGCGCGTGCTGATCCTCCCGGTTTATGGGCTGCACCTGAAACAAATCCTGATGACGATGGGCGGCCTCATCGTCACCGAGCAGGCGCTTTACGCCCTATGGGGGCCGCAGATCATTCCACTGCCGCTACCCACCTCGCTGCGCGGCTCCTTTATTTTCGGCGATGTGGCGATTTCGAAATACCGCGTTGCCGCTGCGCTGCTTGGCTTGGTCATCTTCATTGCCATTCAACTGATCCTGAACCGCACCAAGCTCGGCCTGTTGATCCGGGCCGGGGTCGAGAACCGGGAAATGGTCGAAGCGCTCGGCTACCGCATCCGGCGGCTGTTCCTTGGCGTCTTCATGGCGGGGTCAGCGCTGGCGGGCCTCGGGGGCATCATGTGGGCGCTTTATCGCGAGCAGGTTCATGCCTCGATGGGCAGTGATCTCACCGTGTTGGTATTCATCGTCGTCATCATCGGCGGCCTCGGATCGATCGGCGGCTGCTTCATCGGCGCGCTGCTCGTGGCGATGGTGGCCAACTATGGCGGCTTCCTTTTGCCCAAGCTCGCACTTGTTTCCAATATCCTGCTGATGGTCGCCATCCTGATGTGGAGGCCGCGCGGGCTTTACGCGGTGACCAGCCGATGAGGGTTTGCCGATGATGTTGCTTTCGGGCGATCCGCCTCGCAGCCGCGTGCTCAGCCTGCTTCTGATCCTGATTATTGTGGTGCTCGCCGCCGTACCGCTGGTTTTTCCCGGCGCCAAGGCCATGAATGTCGCCACCAAGATCTGCATCTTCGCGGTGCTGGTCGCCTCCTATGACCTGCTGCTTGGTTATACCGGCTCGGTGTCTTTCGCTCATACCATGTTCTACGGCATCGGCAGCTACGCCGTTGCGATCGCGCTCTACGGGATGGGGCCGAACTGGACGGCGGTGCTCGTCGGGATCGTCATCGGTCTGCCGCTCGCCATGCTGCTGGCGCTCGGCATTGGACTGTTCTCGCTCCGGGTCGAAGCGATCTTCTTTGCCATGATCACGCTCGCAGTCGCCTCCGCCTTTCTGGTGCTTGCCTCGCAATTTTCCTGGCTCACCGGCGGCGAGGATGGCCGGAGCTTCCAATTGCCGGAACTGCTGCGGCCAGGAACGGTGCTGATCCCCAAAGACTGGTTCGGCCTGGAGATCAATGGACGGGTATTTAGCTATTACCTGGTGTTCGTCGCCTCGGCAGCGATGGTCCTGGCGCTATTGCGGGTGGTGAATTCGCCGTTCGGCCGCGTGCTGCAGGCGATCCGTGAAAATCGTTTCCGCGCCGAGGCGCTCGGTTATCGCACGGTATTCCACCTCACCTATGCTAATTGCCTCGCCGCCCTGATCGCCGCATGTGCAGGGGTACTGAACGCGCTATGGCTACGCTATGCCGGGCCCGATACCTCGCTCAGCTTTTCCATCATGGTGGACATCCTGCTGATGGTCGTTATCGGCGGCATGGGCACGATCTACGGCGCCATCATTGGCGCCACTATCTTCACGCTCGCCCAGAACTATCTGCAGACCTTGATGGGCGCCGCCTCAAAGGCCGCCGCTGATGCTGGTCTGCCGCTGTTGCCGGGACTTTTGCATCCCGACCGTTGGCTGTTGTGGCTCGGCCTGTTGTTTATCGCCAGCGTCTACTTTTTTCCGACCGGTGTGGTGGGGCGGCTGCGCGGCGCGGCCCGGTCCAACGTACCCGCCTGAACCAAGGCCGCCACCGCATCTCCTCCTGATCGCCGCTCAACAATCAGGTATGCTGCCGGACCTTGGGCCTGAGGTTGCCGGCACAGGTCCGGGATCTGTCGTTACCGGGACCAATGTCGCAGACTCGGTCTGCGTCGGGGAAGCCTTGTCCGGAGGACATCACAATGCCAGTCATCACCTGGGATCACGTTCATCTGCGCAGCCCCGATCCGGAGGCGACGGCAGGCTGGCTGCGGGATATCCTCGGCGGCGAGATCGTGCACGCCCCCGGACGTATCGAGGTCCACCTCGGCGGCGCTCGAATCTTCATCGGACCGCTGGTGGGCGATGACGCCCTCAACCCGCCGCCACCGCATCCGCATCCGGGCCTCGACCATTTCGGGCTTGCCGTGAAAGACATCGACGCCTTCGCCGCAGAGCTCAAGGCCAAGGGTGTTACCTTCACGCGCGAGCCGACCACCATCCGGCCCGGTGTGCGCGTCTGTTTCATCAGCGGTCCCGAAGGGATATCCATTGAACTGCTGGAGCGCGACAATAAATATGCGTGATGGATCGGCCGTGCCGCGCGCGCTCAAGTGATGCGACGAGAGGCGCGACGCCTTGCTTTATTGAACTGCCAGAAACTAGGAACTCCCATGCCGCCGGTATCGATCCTTCTCAATGTACTTTGGCTTTTGATCGGCGGCCTCTATATGGCCGCGGCCTGGGTGCTGGCGGGCGTGATCATGGCGATCACCATTGTCGGACTGCCCTGGACGCGGGCGGCCTTCAACATCGCGGTTTACACGCTGTTGCCATTCGGACAGAAGGCGGTGCGCCGCGACGTGCTCACCGGGCGCGCTGACCTCGGCACCGGACTGCTCGGCATGATCGGTAATCTGATTTGGCTGGTGCTGGCCGGCTGGTGGCTGGCGCTCGGCCATCTCGTAACCGCCATTGTGCTTGCTTTGACGATCATCGGTATTCCCTTTGCCTGGGCGCACCTGAAGCTCGCCGGCATCGCACTCTGGCCAATTGGGAAGGCCATCGTGCCCGCCTAGAGCTATTTCGGTCCTGATTGAATCAGAACGAATCTCTATTGTTTGTTCTGACGCGTTTTCTTCACGCCAACCGGTATCCACTTCGCTCGAAAACGCTATAGGTTTCAAGCAAGTCCCGGACGGGCTTCAAGGGTTCACGCTTCCAACAAATGATCGTAGGCCGTCTCCAGCAGCGGGCTTTCCCAGGGCGGTGGGGTCAGCAAAAACTTGCAGCCATCGGCAAAGGACAACGAGACCACGTGGTTGCCCTCCTTCATGATCTGAACAGCCCATTGCCTGGGAATCGAGGGGTGTTCCTGAATGAGCCGCCGGATGATGCCGGCAGCGAATAGCGTCGCGTCGACATCGTCATCGAGCGAGGCGCCGTCATGGCCGTGCCCATCGACGCGGTTGATCGGATCACAGATATGGAATCGATAAAATGACATGAAATATGAATGCCTCCCTCCAGGGCCAATGCTTTGACATTCCTCCAATCAGCACAAGTCCGGGCATTTACGGTGTGATAAATCAGGAGCCGCAGCCTTCGATTGGCGCTTAACGTTCCTCGTCCGCGTTCGATTGAGCCTTTCTGCCGAGTGCATGAATTCCCTCCTCGACGCTCTGGAATTGACGTCCCTCGCCCAACACATCGGTAATGCCGAATCTCTGCATCGCCGCCTGCGCCCGGACCGATTCCAGCCGGGCCATGGCAAACACGACCCCCTTGGCCCGATAGCGGCGAACCAGATCCATCAGGATCTGCGCGGCGGTGAAATCGATTTCGACGATGCCGGTCGCTTCCAGGATCACAGCCCCAATGGGCCGGCCCGCTGATTGCAGGTTTTGCAGCATGTCCCGCCGAAACCGATAGGCATTGAGGAACGACAGCGGCGCCTGGAAGCCGACAACGAGGACGCCGGATTGGCGCTCGCCCGACATAGTGGCGCTTGCCGGCCACCAGATCGAAGTCCCCGGTACGCGCTCATAGACAAGCACCTGGGCGCGCGAGGTACTCCACAGGCCATGCACGAGCGAGAGCGCAATTCCGATGCCGACGCCTTGCTCAATCGGCAATGCAACGAGGGCAACAACAGTCGCCACGATCAACAGAAACTCGCCAAGCGACTGGCGGTAGATCGTCACGATCTGCCGCAGCCGGATGATACGACCCGCCACAAACAGCAGAACGCCTCCGAGTGCCGCGGTCGGAATTTGGCCGAGCAGCGCAGAGCCGAACGCCAATAACAACAGGATGATGGCGACCGCGACCAGCGCAGCGAGTTGTGATCGCCCGCCGGTTTCGGCAACGGCGGCCGTGCGCGGCGGGCTGGCATTGACCGGGAATGCACCGAGAAGGCCGGACAACATGCTGCCGACGCCCACCCCGACGAAGTCGCGATCGACATCCGGCGGCGCGTTGGAACTGGACGGAAAGGATCGCGTGGTCGCCGCCGTCTGCACCATCACCACAATCGAGATGATCAGGCTGAGGGTGATCAGACTGGCGAGCCTGCTCGCCGGAACCTCCGGCATGGAAAAGTGAGGCCAGGTAGCCGCGACATTCCCGAGCACCACAACGCCGCGCGCGTGCAAGCCGAATCCGGCCACCGCGATGCTGGCCAGCAAAAGGCCGATCAGCGCCCCGGGAATGCGCCCATCCCACCATTCTGAAATGACGATGATGCCGAGCACTCCGATGGCGATGACGAGCGTCCACGGATTGGTCTCACTGAGGTGCCGGGCGATGGCAACAAGACGCTCGATCATCGAGCCGGATGGTGCGGGCAGGCCGAGAACGACCGGCAATTGCGAGACCACGATATGAAGCGAGATGCCGGCGAGGAAGCCGGTGGTCACCGGAATCGATAACAGATCGGCAATCCAGCCCAGGCGAAAAACGCCGGCCGCCAGCACAATCAGCCCGACCATGACGGCAAGCGCGCTGGCGAGCACCAGATAATGCGGATCACCGAAAGCGGCCAGCACGGCAAGGCCACCCGCAAAGATCGGCGTGATGGTCGAGTCCGCGCCGGATGACAGAAAACGGTTGCCGCCGAACAAGGCGAACGCCAGCGATCCCGCAAGAAAGGCGAAAAAGCCGAGATGGGGCGGGAAGCCGCCGAGCCCAGCGGTTGCCATCTGTTCGGGAATGGCGATGGCCGCAAGCGTCAGGCCGGCAAACAGGTCATTGCCGAGGAAAGCGGCGCGATATCCAGCCAATGACGAAAACAGACGCCAGCTGTGGCTGACATCGGTCGCATCCATTTCGTGCTTGGGAGTGCTCCCCATCCCCGCCTCCGTCTGCGAACGCCGCTATCATGGCTGATGTCATGGGGCAACAAGGCTGATCCGATCACATAGGCCGCAGAACCGCTGATTCAGGCCGCGAGCGTCAATCCCGGACCGGCTTGTTGGCGTGGCTCCTGCCCTTGTCCGTCCCGTGGTCCCTGCTGGTTGCCGCCGGGCATTCAATCGGCTAAATGAACCGCTGCTGCACCCGTAGCTCAGCTGGATAGAGCGTTGCCCTCCGAAGGCAAAGGTCACACGTTCGAATCGTGTCGGGTGCGCCAATAAAATAAAGGCTTATACGCTTTTAGACCTTTCAGGGTCGGAGCCAGTGTCACCAAGGTGTCACCAAAGAATTAGTCCTCAAATGTTTTCAAGGGATCCCGTGATCCCTTGAAAACAGGAACCGCTCGTCAGCCAAGTTAGTCGCGAGCTACGGTGGAAACTCCCGGCAGATTAAACAGCGCCTTTCAACGCCATAACCTCATTGGCCAACTTGGCTGCATAGAGCACCTTCGATCGATGCGCGATGCTGTCCTCAACGACATCAGCTTTGATCGCGGCAAGCATTGCCTGCGCCTTAATGGCCAAGCCTTCGAATGAATGACATTTGCTTTTGTAGATCAGTCCAGCAATGCGATCGATGCGCTGGTAAAGTCGAAATGCTTGATCCGAGGCATCGAGGAAGCCGCTCTTAGCGAGAGCCTGGTCCCGAGCTGTTTCATAGTTGCGCGCCAGATTCAGCATCCGTTTGGCGGCCCTTGCATCTTTTGTTCGTTGATCGGCAAATTCCAAAAAATGTTCGAGGTGAGCAGAGAATGCTATTTTGCGCGGCCTCCGAAATCCTGGATCTGCGTTCCAATAGATAATCTTTCCGTCGACGTCGTATTCCGGCTCGACCCCGCACCAATGCGGCGGATGTTGGCCGGGAAGGAAAACGATGCTGGCCGGCGGCTCGGGCAATAACCCCTCGGCGATCGACCGACAGCGCTTCTTTCGCTCAAGCGCAGCCGTGAATTCGGCCTCCACTTGATCCAGTTGTTTGCCCAGCCAAAGCAGGCGAGCGTCTTCTGGCGCCTTCAGGCCGGCGGCGGCTGACACGGGCGCGGATACCACGGTGAGCGCGGCAGCGGGCGCTAACATCGCAAAGGCGCGTAGGAGCCCGCGTCTGGCCACGTGACCGGTAAGGGGCAATGTTAATTTTTCAACGATCATGAGATTGCTCACTAGTTCGGCAATTAGAGCCGGTGGCAGACCGGCAGCCGGGAGTTGATAACCCGCTAGTGAGACGGGCCGGCGGCATTTAAGGGTTGCCCCTCTGGACATGGCGCACCGCTCCCGGCCATTTATGGCCAGGTCGGCGCACCCGCCAAGGTGCAGCCAGGCGCTTTTGAGCCCGCCACGGCCCAAATGGCGCGCGGCCATCCCGGTGCCCACCGGGTGGCCGATTCACTAGTCCGGGTTATCAAGCCCAGTGACAGATTCGTCGATTTAGATTGAGTTGCCAACCCCCTTGAGGGCCTAACCACGCATCTTCACCCCTGTGAATAGGTGGGATAAGCGTGTATCGGGCTCCCGTTGCCCACACTGCGTGTCACTCTCCGTTCAGCCGAATCAGGAAGGCGAGCGGCCCCGCGCGGCTCTCTCTCCCCTGATCGATCGCGGGGGGAGAGTTATTCGATGAATGCCGAGCGTTTGCGAGCCGCTGTTGACCTACTTCTCGACATCGAAAAAAAGGCCGAGATCCAAACCTCGCTTGAGCATGTTGTCGAGGCACTAAGTGCGTTGGTGCAAAATCCAACAGCGGATCACCAGACCGCTTTGAGCGACAAACTTGGCAAGTTCGACAGCTCACTGCGGGCTGTTTGGTCCGCGCTCAACTCAGCACAAGTAGGGGCGATTTCCGATTTGGGAGCCGAGCGGCACTTCAGACCAGGTCTGGCCGACGAGATCAGGAAGGAGATGGCAGCGAACGCCATGACCCCAGCCGTGCTCTTTTCGGCGATCCAGTCGCAAGCGGAGGAGCGGAAAAGTTTCTTGAACGTCCTTCGCAATACTCGCTCGGGCCTTCGAAATCTCGGGATCGATCCGGTAAAACTGGAGCCAGGCGAGGCGGATATTTCCGTCCTTTTACCGCGCTCGCTTTTTCAAAATGACCTTGACGGACTTCAGAAAGAATTGAGAACTTTAAGCGGAATATTTCGGGTTTTTTATGAACTCTCCAACGTAACGCCAGGACGTATCGAGGTGAGGGAAATCTCCACCTCCGACCCGACCTTTTTCCTCGGAATTGACGTTGCCCCTCTGATCGCGCTCGGCCTTGCTATCAAGTGGTGCATTGATGTGGTCAAGGGAGGGCATGACATTAAAAAGATCGCAGATGCAGCTAGGCATGCCAGTGTCGACGATGATCTAGTTAAAAAATTGACAGACCAAATTCAAAAGCGGGTGGACGATCAACTGAACCAACGTGTTCGGGAAATGTTGGAGCAGTTCAAGGGGGACGCCGCTCGAAGAAACGAACTTGAAGGCCCCACTCGACTAGCTCTCGAGCAATTGCTGCAACGAATTGAGAGGGGTCTAATTATCGAGATACGTACTAACCCGCCAATGATTGAGGCAGAGGAGAACGAGCGTGTGGTCCAAATAAGAGAGCAATTCGAAAAGCTCGACGAAATTGCATCCAGCCTCGAATATCCGCGCATTGAAGGAGAGCCCGTTCTCCAACTTACAGTTGACGAGCCGAAAACGGCGGAGCGCGGGTAATGCGAATCATTACAATCTCGTCGAAATTAATCTCCGATGATGCCCCTGCCGTCGACGAAATTCGAGGCCTATTTTTAAGTGTTACGATCAACATAACCGAACCGTCGAGCTGTTCTCGATGAATGGGGCTTCGGAAGCAATTGGCTTGCACTCCCGCTTTGGTTGCGCTCTGATCTGTCAAAGCGCATTGCTGAGGACGTCATGCGCTTCGACGATGCCGGTGAGGCTCTCATGCCGCTCGACCAGACTCATTTCAAGTTCGTTTCCGATTATCTAGCAGAGATCATACAGGGAAACGCGGCGATCTTCGCCGGTGCAGGACTGTCAATGCCAGCCGGCTACGTGGACTGGCGCGGCCTGCTGCGCCCTCTCGCCCGAGATCTTGACCTGAACATAGATTTAGAAAGCGATTTGGTAGCGTTAGCCCAGTTTCATGTCACCGACAGCGGCGGCCACCGCCACAAATTACACACGGCACTGCTTGATGCTCTCGGGAAGGATGCGAAACCGACGCGAAATCACAAGTTGATCGCGAGCCTTCCGATCGCGACCATCTGGACCACGAATTTCGATAAGTTGATCGAAGATTCAATTCGGGGCAGCGGCAAAGTCGTGGATGTAAAGAGCTCGGTGCCACAGCTCGCGACTAATCGCGCAAATCGAGACGTTACGATTTACAAGATGCACGGCGATATCGATCGGCCCGATCAAGCAATCGTAACTAAGGACGACTATGAAAAGTACGGAAGGGAATACGAGCCGTTTGTGAACGCGCTGTCCGGCGACCTGGTCAACAAAACCTTCCTTTTTATGGGTTTCAGCTTCACCGACCCAAACCTTGAACATGTGCTTTCTCAAATTCGGCTGAATTTCAAGCGGAACCTGAGACAGCACTACGCAATTTTCAGGACACGCAGCAGACTCGCCGGCGAGTCCGACGAGGATTATGCACATCATCTTGCGCGGCAGCGGCATACGATCGCCGATCTAAAGCGTTTCAACATCAAAGCTGTTCTTGTTGATGAATACTGCCAGATCACCGAGATCCTCGAAGCTCTTGTGAGCGGCTATCTCAGGCGAACGGTCTTCATCTCGGCCAGTATTGCCAATTTCGATCCATGGGGGCCGGGGGCAGTTTCCGAGTTCGCGCAGGAGCTTGCCCGACGTCTTATTGCTGACGGGACGCGTATTGCAACTGGTCTTGGCCTCGGAGTTGGCGACGCCGTGTTCACGGGTGCCCTGCGAGAAATCATGCGGCAGAAGATTCGTATCGAAGATGGCCTCGTGTTGCGACCGTTTCCTCAAACAGGCGACCCCACCCAACTTGCAGCCCTCTGGCAAGATTACCGGCAGGAGATCATTTCGCACGCGGGCATCGCGCTGTTTCTTTTCGGCAATAAAACCGGGCCAGGCGGGTTCGTTCTTGCCGACGGAATCCGTAAAGAATTTGACATAGCGAAAGATCAGGACGTCGCGTTACTGCCGATAGGCGCAACCGGAAGCATGGCCAGGGAGCTCGCCTACGAATCGATCGCGGACCCGGCCAGATTACTACCTACACTCGATGCCGACGGCAGAACTTTGCTTGCGTCGATTGCGCATCCGGGCGCGGCCGCCAAGCTCATCGACCTAATTGATCCGATCATCGCGCTTATTCGAAAGCTGCAAGGAAAGGCTTAACCATGGCCCGCAAGGTGTTTTTCAGCTTCCATTACGACCGCGACGTCCGTAGAATCCAGCAAGTTCGAAATTCTTGGGTAATACGGGATCGCGGCGATGCGCCCCCATTTTACGATGCTGCCGATTTCGAGGAAGCTAAGCGGAGGGCAGGCGGCATTCAAAAGTGGATCGATGGCCAACTTCACGATTCCGGCGTTACAGCTGTTCTTTACGGCTATGAGACTTGGAGTAGACCATGGGTCCGCTACGAGTTGGAAGAAAGCCACAAACGAGGGAACGGTATCCTTGCAATCGACATCCATAATGTCAGAGACCCACTGAAAGGAGTTGATTCTCCTGGCCCAAATCCGCTGAACTATGTGACAATTGGCGGGCTCCCGCTCTCCCGCCTTTATCGCGCGAACTACGACTGGGTGCGCGACGACGGCTACAACAACATAGGCGCATGGATCGAAAAGGCAGCGCGCGAAGCAGGCCGATGAGTTGCAGATCAGGAAAGCGTCGAGATTTAACCAAGGCAAACCGGTTTGCTCGTAACGTGGCGTTCGTCGAAAGGCTGACCCAGAGCGTTTTCGCTTGAAGCTGATCCGGCTTTCGCCGGGGGGATAGGTCAATGGTGACGGCTGGGCTAGTCGGACTCCGTGAGCTACATCGTGTATGGCTCGGCGCTAGCCGCTGGTGCTTGGCATCATACCATTGGCGAATATGATGATGGAGCGCAACGTTGGCGGCGACTGCAGCCGAGTGGTGGAGTTCCGCTCCAGCCCCGACCTCGATATGCCGGCATCGCTGGCGAACCCGAAGGTGAGGAGCCGCTCGGTCATGAAGGCTCCGCGTCAGAACCACAGGAACCTTGTGCCCGATCAAAGTCGTCCCCATTTATTGATCGTTCGAGGAACCGGAGACGTTTCATGCCACTCAAAACGGCCCAGGAATTCATTGAAGAGCTGGTTCTTGCGGTCAGAGCGCCTCGGGGTTGCGCAATTGCTCTGACAGAACGGCAGCCGAAAGATCAAAACGACACTAATTGGGTGACTGGAGCCGGCGTTATGCCCTATGACGCCTTGTCTCGTTACGATTCCGCCGTTGCCGAAATGCGCCGGCAATACCCGCGTATCGACTGGGAAGGGAACACAGAAAAGGACGGTGACAGGCGCCGAATCGCCAGGTGGTATTCGGAGGTCCCCAATCACAATCCCCTCCCCGGCACATAACGCTAGCGCCGAATGAGGAAAAGCAAGCGATGCCGTGCGGTGACAGTGGCATTCGGTAACCTGGGAGAAGATCGAGCGTGATTGCCCAATTGACGAGACAAGATCGGCCTTCAGTCACGAGCCTAATGACTGATTCCTGAAGATGATCGCATAGCCGGCATCATCTTTGCCGCGCCAGCGGGCGATAACTTCACCCTCAATGAGCAGCTTAGAGATTTTTCCGGAAATAACGGCCCGCGCCGTATGGGGCTGCCAGCCTGTTGCTTCAAGCACCTCCGCCCAGTTCGCTCCTCCTGGCCGGCGCAGCAGCGCCGCGAGGCCCGCGAGCTTTGAACCCTCCCGCGCTGGGCCGCGTACCGAGGGCCCCCCGGCGGGCAGCGCAGGCACGGGGTAGCGATAAAACGTCATCCCGGCCCTCATCACTGCCTCGATCTTCGAAGGGTCCACGCCGGCCTTTTTGGCGGCGCGCGCTGCGCCCGATTTCACGCTGTAGTCTTCGCTCCAATCAGAGCTCGGACTGATCGTAGTGGGGCTCATTCATGTTTCCTATTTGCCATGATTCGGCGCGCCACCTTTGCCCGGCGGGGCCCCGAAAGTGATTTTTAGACCCTCCCGCGTGGAAGGCGCGCCTGGAGCGCGGCATTGATCTCGCCAACAGTCTTGTCCCATAGCTCCGTCGCGTCTGAGCCCAGAGGTTCGGCATTTTCTAGAGATCGTATAGTTGTTGCTCGCTGCGAGAGCTTCTGGCGGACAACATTGATCGGCGTTCGTGCTTTGAGGAACGCGGTTGTTTCTTCGCACGAAACGCCGGCGTCGAAGCAAAGCTCCATGACCTCTTCCGCCATCTTTAATGTGTAGAACTCCTTCATGATCCGACCACAGCAAGAGCACCGCTCACCCACCTTAGGTCTCGAATTCATCGTGACGCCCTCCGCACGAAAATTTGCCGCACTGGATTTATGACCTTGGGGTGAGGTTGGTCGAGGTGAACTACCAAAGGGCATTCCGACCTTTTGCGAGAGAGCATCAAGCACATCTTCGAACGTAGCGACGCCATCAGCCAAGCCGGCTGAAACGGCGTCACTGTCCGAATACATAGCCGCTTCCGTCCTAAGTGCGGCGGACGCTGACATGCGGCCCTGGCGGCCCACGAGCGCGGCCAAAGCGTCCCGACAGCGATCGACGCGCGCCTGAAAGGCCGCCTGGGCATCAGAGGTCAGCGAACCATGGTCCCAGCCATCGATCTTGCGCGCTCCGGAGAAAATCGCCGTAAATTTCTGCCCGTTAGCTTTGTCTTGAGCCGATCGATCCACATGAATTGTCAGGGCGCCGATCGAGCCTACCTGTGCCAGCCTCGGTAGGAACAGCTGCTCGGCCGATCCGGCGATAGCATAGGCGGCAGACGCGGCCACGGAGTCAGCTACCGCCCAAATCGGCAACTGCGTGCGTGCGACCAGGATCTCGTCGGCAACATCGAGCATTCCATCGACCACGCCGCCGGGGCTATCGACATCGAGCAAAATGCCGCGCACTCGATCGTCGACTAGCGCTGCCCGGAGTGACGCCGAAAGGCTGTCATAGGTTGTCCACCCGCAAATGGCCGCCATCAAATCAAAGCGCTTTGCGAGAATTCCGGTGACGGAAATGATCGCAATTCCCTGATCGGTCAGCATGTACAGGAGCGACCCATTGGGCGATGAAACAGGGTTGGCTATAGCAACTGCCGCATGCACCTGCCGGCGGGCTTCAGGCGGCCGGCTATCAATGCGCTTGCCGGCAAGAACCCGTTGCCCGAGTGGCCCTTCCAGGATGGCACGGAACGCGTTTGGCTCAATTGCGTGCGCGCGACCGAACAATTGGTCAGCTACATTTGGATAAGCTGCATCCATGTGTCACGATTCCTTTCGGAGCTTGCTGTCAACCGCCGTCAACTTAAGCGTCAACCGTGTCAACCTAATTCCTCGAACATTCGGCTAGCGAAATCGCGGGGCGAATTTACCCGCGTCGGATTACTCGCCAGGAGGGACCCGTGCGAACTGACGGACCCCAGATTGGATTTATTTGTTCTAGCCGCCGCGCCCCGTGCCAGCCGAACCATTACTCAACCGAAGCCGGCGCGTCGTCCGACAAGCCGAGCACCGCGCGGGGATCGGCGTCCGGACGTCGAGCGAAGGAAGCGCCCCCCGCTTCCATGGCTACGATCAGCGCCTCCTCTTCGCGCTCGTTCAACAAAATCTCCGCGCGAACCTGCGTCGATCTCGCGACACGTTGTGCAGGCGTCAAGGCGCCATCGTCCGCGTGGGCGTCGATATCGGACTCGAGCTTCGAAATGATCTGATCCCGAAACAGCCAGGCAAAAGCGGCCAGACTGTTGAACCTCTCCGCAGCCGCAAAGCTGCCGTCCTTTCCCGCAGCCAAGGAATAAACCTCCAATCGAAGGTTTTCTTTCGGCCACTGGATTTCTCCGCGTCTATAGATCACATCATTCAGGTTGGGGCGGCCCGCCTCGGCGAGAGCATTGATCTGCGAGCGCACCAGCGGCTTCGCTTCTGTTGACGGAAATGGAGCAGCCTTGATCTTTTCCAGATCGGATCGCCCATTTCGAATGTTGCGGCGCCTTTGCTCCACTGCCTCGATCAGCGTCTCGCCTAGCTCAAGCTTCGGGTTAACTGATCCCGGAAACGCTTTGATCGAGCCTTTCGTCGGCAGTTTCCGAATGTAGGCCACCAAATGATCGGATAGCGAGCGCTGCGCGGCCGATTCTGCGGATAAAGCTGTTCCGATCTCAGTTAGGCGCCGCTTCTCATCTTCCAGAAGATTGAGTTCCGTCTGAGCTTTGGCAAAGGCATCTTTGCGACCCTTAAACGTTTGCTCTGCCTTTTCACTTGCAGGAATAGGCAAATCAGACCGTTCGCGCTCGATCTCCAGGTTGAGCTTCGCCTTGGCTATCGCTTCAATGATCTCGTCCAATTCACTCCGAGATTTCTGGCGCGCGCCAGCTAGATCGCTCGACTTTTGGAGGATAGAGAAAATCTTTTCCTGTACGACATCACTAAGTCCGCGCTCGCTCAGGCTACTCCGCAGCTTGGCTCGATCCAACACTGACCTGCCGCGATCGACGTTAACGCCAATCTGCAACATGGATGAAATGGTTTCGTCGAGCGCCTCCGAGCGATACGACTGCTCGACGTCGGCTGAAGGCGCGATCGGCGTAGGAGCTTCGGCGCGAAGGGGTTGCTGAAAGGTCCGCGCCGCTGTTCGGCTCGGCAGCAAATGCGCACCCGTCATGAAGTTTGATCGCTGGTTCATTGGCAGTGGTTCCTCTGATCAATAACTCGATTTTCATCGCCGGCCCTAACGACGACAGATTCGAACCGCGTTGAAAACACGCATGGGATTCTTGGGATAGATATTTTTTACGGGATGGTTTTGGACAAAACGGGATACTCATCGCTGATGTTGCGCTGTGCATGCGTATGCGTGAGTGCGTATACGCGCGCATGCATGGGCGCACACGCGAGGAAAACTCTCCCGCCCAAAAATCCTGTTCTAATGATTTCAATAAGTTATTTGCTTGCGCCGGGAGGGTTGTTCAAATAGCAACTCGCCCAACGCTCCCGAAATGGCGCGCTCCACGAAGGGCTAGTTGGGAGAGTTGTCTGCCCCGCTTTCCTCATCAAGCTGTATGTCGAATATCGCGAAGACAAGATCTTTAAGTTTCTCCGGATCCCTCTTGTACGCTTCCACAAGCCAACTGAACTTGGCCTCACTCAGTACCCTTTCGACTTCGGCCCGCATTATCTGATCAATCTTGTCTGGATCATTCACAAACGCGATGTTTTGATAGAACGTGCACGAGCTCTTCAACGAGGTGAGCTTTTGACCATTGCCCCACTCAACACCGTTCAAAAATAGTCCGAATGCTGATTTCGAAAAATGCCAATCTCGATGATCGATTGCTCTACATGCGTCGCAATAAGCGACGTAGAGATCAGACGCCTTAATCCGTCCCCCGCTGCGCCACTTAACTCTTTGGTTCAAGAACTTGATAAGATAGTGCTCACGCGAGCCAGGGGAAAATCCGTTACGATGCCCCAGACCCCTTCCGCCGACCAAGGGCATCTCGCCGAGCGCCGTGCCATTCTTCAGACGGATGGTTTTGCTGCCACTAAAGTGCAGACCGAGAGATGAGCCGCCCTTGGTGCGAATCAGGGTTTTGACCATCACCTCAACTCCGACGTCGTCCGGACCGGCGCCGAGGTGATATCTGCGGCAAACATATCCAGCGCGCTCGGATCATAGATGACCCGCTGCCTGACTTTGCGAAAGATCGGCCCGCCGCCGACGGTGGCCAACTTGGCCAGCGTTCTCGGCGTTCGGCTGATCCCATATTTGTTGAGAAGATACTGACTCGCCTCGCGGCGGCTTAACGGACGGGTGAATTGCATAGCCATCGGCCTCCATTCATCGCGCGCCGGGGAAACCGGGTTGCTGCGAGTAAGGTGGCTCGAAGGGGGCGATTCGTCCCGGCCGTTAAATCATCAATTCTGGAGGTTAATTCCGGTCATACCCTGTAATTCGGAAAGACTTACCACCCCGGTTTTGATCAACTCCTGAATGACCCCTGGCAAAAATGAGGCCGGGTCCTCGAACTGGCTCGCGAAAGATGATCGGGTATAAAGCACACACAACAATCCCATCGCACAATTAATCGTCGGCACCGCCACCATTTCTCGATAGTTTTTTTCGAGAGTATCCCACTTGGATTTGATCCGAGCGTCGAGCATGGAGCCCTTTATCTCGGGAAATGCCAACTTGGCCGCAAGTCGCACATCTAAGGTCGAATCGCGATCTATTCGCATTTTCATATAGGCGAGCCGCCAAAAGTCGACCTTAAAGGGAGCTCCCAGCTTCGCCGGCAGGCTCATTGCTTTTCGGACGTCGCGCGAAAGATACTTTGCTAACGGGTCGCCAACCTGCGGGACCTTACCATTCTCAATGACGCTTAAGCTAAGGGAGGCGGAGTCAATGATTTCAACTAGTGCATTCTCGTCGATAGCGCGCGTTTCAGGCGCGGCGATAACCTCGATAGGCCCAAGCGCTCTTGCTGCGACCAAAAAGGCCTGATCTCCCGTGCGCTCAAATCGAGCGATCAATTCACGTTGCGAATAGCTCCTCTCATTTTTGTCAATCGGCATCTAATTAACCTCGCGTCATCAAGCGGTGAATCTTCTTAGATACGAGATCAGCTGCCGCGATCAGCACTGGGTCGACCTTGTGGATATACCCTTCGGTGACATCGCCCGCGAATGAATGTCCAAGCATCGCTTTGACAGTGACGCGCGTATAGCCGAGATCATCGGCTTCCGACGCAAAGGAGTGCCTGAACGTGCCCGGCGTGATGCCGGCGAAGCCGCAGCGCGCTGCGATGCGGTCCCAGCCCCGGTCCATGCCACCGAATGGATCTCCCGCGCGGCGCACCGCTGGAAACACGTACTCCGCTCCCTTCTCACGCGGGAGCGTTGCAAACAGATCGAGCGCCGCTTGTCCAATCGGCCGAATAGACTCGTCTTCCTTTGTATCTTCAAAGCGGAAGCACTTCGCCGCACGATCGATCTCGGACCATTTCAGATTGATCACTTCCGACGGCCGGCACCCGGTCAAGGCGAGCAGGCGAACGCAACCAAGCACTTGCCAGGTCTCCCCGTCGTGGTCGGCGGCACTCAATGCCTTTCCGAGCTGTCGCCACTCATCCGGCATCACGCGGCGCTTGCGCCGCTTGCCTGCAGGTCGCCGCACTCCGCGCATCGGATTGTCGGGCCTGACACCTTCGTTCACTGCAAAGGTCAGGATGCCGCCAAGCAGGCCCGCGGTGCGCGCGGCCGTTCCCGCGCCTCCCTCGACGACTGCCTTGCCACGCTTGCCGGTTTTAATCACGGCCGCCGTCTTGCCGACGGTGACGTCCTGGACAAATCTATTGCAGTCGATCGTGGTGAGTTCGCGCGCTCGCTTCGTTCCGAGCAGCGGCTTGATGTGCCGCTCGATGCGGCCGGCGTCGACGTAGATCGTGCTTTCCTTTTTCGGACGGTCCCGCTTGCCTAAGATCGATCCGGCGCGCGCTGCGGCCAGGTATTTGTCGCAGAGCTCGCGCATGGTCATCGACTTTCGGCGCGTCGTGCGCTCGGTCGCCGGGTCCTCTCCCTTTAAGGCAGCCCCCAGCGTTTTGCTTGCCTCCTTACGGGCTTCGTCGGTCGTGAGCTTGCCGTGCTGGCCGATCGACATGCGCTTGCGCGCGCCAGCATTGTTCCGATAGTCGGCGTAGTAGACGCGCTTCCCGCTCGGGAAAATCCGTACCCCGAAGCCAGACACCTTTGAACACCAAATAAAGTAGGGGCTAGGCTTTGCCGGCGCTGCATCGACAACCCGTTTAGTAAGCTTCACCATTAGAGTCACCAAGGTGTCACCGAGGGCGGGAAAAAGCGGGAAAGAAGCGGTAATGAGGTTTGCCCTTGAATATGCCGATAAATGCTCTGTTTCTTGCGTTCGTCAAGAACGAGAAAGAGCGGAGTCACAAGGGAAAACGTCGGACTGATACCCTCCGAAGGCAAAGGTCACACGTTCGAATCGTGTCGGGTGCGCCAGCTTCCAAATGGCTCGCTATTTTGTCCTCTGCTCGACGGACCATTTCTCCAGCACAGACGGTTCGGCCGACCCTTCGATAGTCGTGATGTTTCCGTCGGCCGCAATCAGAAGCGTGCGGGGGATTTCACCCTGCCAGGCCGGATCGATTTCGTAGCGAAGACGGTCGGCGAAGCCGTCGCTGAACATCCAGTTCTCGGCCAAGGAAAGGCCGGCACTCCTGAGCATCGCAAGCGCCGCCGTATCCGAATTCGGTACCAGATCGGCATCGATCGTCACCACCTGGATCGCCGGATGCTGTTTCATGAACTCGCCAAGCTGAGGCAACTCGACCTTGCACGGCCCGCAGGTGACCCCCCAGAAATGCACGAGCATCGGTCGCCCCGCATGCGAATGCAAAAGTTGCCGCCAGCTTCCTCGCTGGAACGACATCATTGCGGAATCGGAAGCCGACACGGCCGGCAGGGCCGCTAACAGCAAGATGGTGGCAATCAGGTTGCGCTTCATGGGACAGCCTTGATCGGTTGCAGAATATAGCCATCGGCCTTCGTCATCCAGGAAAGGTAATATCGCTCGCCATCCGATACCAGAAGCGGATGATCGGAAGCATCCGCGGTACTGAGAACAGTCGTCGGTATGGACCATGTCGCGCCGCCATCGGTAGACGTCATCAACTTGACGGAGGTTCTCTCGCCGTCGAATTCCTTCCAAACAATGGCCGTGGCGAACGCGCCGGTCAGGACGTAAGGCCGCGAAGGGCCTTTGCCGGGTTCGCCAACAGGCAGCGGCTCGGAGAAGGTTTTTCCGCCGTCCTTCGATCGCGCATAGAACAGGCCCTTTCGCTTTTTGCCGTTGGTATACCAGACGACATGATACGTGCCGTCCCGTCCGATCGACAGGCTAGGCCCCTGATGCGGACAGGCGGCAATCTGCCAATCATCTTCACTGATCCGGTGCACCTCACCCGGGCGGCCCTGACCATTGAAGGTCACGATCGCATGGTCGCGGATACTGCCTTCGAATATGTTTCTGAAAGCGACGACGGGGTGACCAGACGGATCGAAAGCAAGACCGAGCCGACAGCATTCGCAGGTGCTGTCGGCCGCCAGGCTGTCTTGCGTAAATGAAGTCCCCCCATCCTTTGAGGTGGCGAAAAACAGGGCTGCGCCATCATACTGTCTGCCCGCCTTTGCGGCGGGCACGCGGTTGCGCTTGTCGAGCCAGGCGGCAAACAAGGTGCCGTCCCGATCAAAGCCCAGCGCTTCAAACCGCTGACTTTGGTTATTGTCGGTGATGGGGCGAGGCGAAGCAAACGTTTTCCCGCCATCCGCAGACCCGCTGTAGAACACCTCGCCATTAAAGGCCTTGTCTCGAAACGTGGAGAAGGCCACGGCGATATTACCCTTGGTATCCAGCGCGATTTTGGGACGGGCATCTGGGCCCCAATCAAGGTCGGGTTTGCCTTGCGTGACCTGAACAGGCTCGGACAGCGTGCGCCCGCCATCCCTCGAGCTCGCCGTCATGATCTGCCCGCCCGCCATCCAGGCCAGCCACAGGGTGCCATCGGGTCCGAATACAGGCGTGACCTTGGAGGCGCAACGGAGCGCGGTGTCCTCGCATGAGGTCTCCGAGACGTGATTGTGGTTCATCTCGGCCCAAGCCGCGCCCTGAGCGAGAACCGTTGCCAGAGCCAGGATGGTGAACCGGCGTATCATGATCGATCGCCTTCGATGGTGGATCATCGGAACGCCACCTTCATTCCCGCGACAAACGCACGCGGTGAACCCGCATAGATCGATCCGGTCTGCGTGGCCGCCAATACGCTTGCGGGATTCTGGATACCGGCCCCTGTCACGGTATCGGCAACATTGTTGGCGGAGGCGACGTAAGTCTTGTCGAAGACGTTGCGCACCTCGAAGAACAGATGAAGCTGTCTGAAACAGTCCGAAGCGAGATCGGTCTTGTAGTGCAAATTGACGTTCACGAGATCGTACCCCGGCGCCTTCAGGAAATTGGCGTTATCCATGTAGAACGACTCTTTCCAAACCACTTCGACGAAGCCGCCGAGGCCCGCCAAGGCTCCGTCCGGCTTGTCGTATCCGACGCGCGCGGTCAGTTCGTTCGGCGAGATACCCGGGATCTTGTTTCCTCTGCGATTAAAGGCAAAGCCGCTGATGGTCTCGATGTATTCCGCGTAAACCTCATCCAGATAGGTATAAGCCGTCGTAAGCTGCCATCCCTCATAACCGGTCCATTGCGCCGCAAGCTCGATGCCGCGGTGCTCGGAACGCGGCGCGTTGAAGGTGAAGCTTACCCCAGCAACCGGCGTTGCCTGGGAGACCAGCTCGTTATTGAAGAATTCGTAGAAGGCCGTGGCGGCTAACCTCACGGCCTTGTTCGGCGTCCACTCCAGACCGGCATCATAGCCAAGATTGGTTTGCGTCTTGAGCGAGGTGTCGTTGCCGGACAGGCCGTTGGGCAGCACGAAAAGGTTACTCACTTGCGGCGTGCCGTAGCCGGTCGCGACTCGCGCGTGGAATTGCCAGGCGCTGTCCGCCTTATAGAAGAGAGCTAGTTCCGGCGCGGTATTGGCGAACTGGAGCGCGGCCGGCGTCACCGTCGAGGTGATGACCGCCGGGTTGTTCACCACCGGATATTTGAGCGCGGTGTTGATTCCGTTCAGGCTCGTGGTTTCCCAGCCGATACCTGCGATCGCCGTCACCGAGGGACTTAATTTGAGTTCCTGCCGTGCGCGTATTCCATAATTGGTTGTCGCTTGAAACTGACTGCTCTGCAGGGCGCCGAGCGTCGCATTGCCTCCCGGCATTACATTGTAGGTATAGCTCGTGGTCGTCAGCGTATTGTACCAGCCGCCGATGAAGGTGGTGGAATCCATTCCCAGCAGCTCACCCCGCCTGGTGAGATCGCTCATGTAATTATAGGACGGGAAGTCGCCTATCGCACTGGTCGCGCCCGTCGGCTGATTGATATTGCGATCGTCGAATACGAACTGATTGCGCCAGGTGGTGGTGTTGTCGAAATCATGCTCCCAGCGACCACCGACAATCGTACGACGATCATCGCGCCCGAGACCTGCGGCAATCGCCGTTTGCGGTGTCTTGGGTCCGTTGAAGCCATTGATGAACAGCGATTGGGTTCCGCAGCCTGGCGTACCCGGCGCCTCGCAGCCGGCCTGGAACGGGTTTTGATAGAACTGGTTGAGCGAGAGCCTGATCGGCAGCCGCGTCGTGAGATCGTTGTTGATCAATTTCACCGTAAAACGATCGTTCGCCGTCGGCTTGTAGGTACCAAGAAAATTCACCGTCTGGGTATTGAACCAGCTGTTCTGGATGAAGCCGTCGCCGCGGACGTCGCTGGCGAATAGAGAGGCTTCGAAATTGGCCGCCTTCTGGCCCCCGATGATATAGTTGTTGAGGTAACCGAAACTTCCGCCTTCTGTGCCGTATTCGGTCCCATTGCTGATCAGCCGCGTGCGGAAGTTCAATGCGCCACCAACGGCGTAGTTGCCATAAAGCGCCGAGGAAGGGCCTCTGATCACGTCGATTGCGTCATAGGCGTGCGGATCGATCAGGTCGCTGCGAGAAAGGCCGTCGGGCTGGGTGACGGGAAACCCGTCATCGAAGATCACCATGTTGCGAATGCCAAAGCCATTGCGAGCATTCGAACCCCGGATTGAAATGCCGAAATCTCGGGGCCCGTTGCCCTGCTTGATCGATATCCCCGGGCTGTCGCGCAGCACGTCGGCCACCGAAAAACTTGGCCTGCTTTCGAACCGAGCGCGATCGATAGTCGTACCGGTTTGACCGGGCGGCCCCTGGTTGAGGCCCTCGCGCGCTGCACGGAGTGTTCCGTTTGCTTCGGTCGCGTGGGCAGCGTCTGATGACGCTGCGCGCGCTCCGCCCGCTGGCTTCGCGGTTCGGGGTATTGAGGCCATCCGCGTCTTGGGTTTGGCCGGTCTGACGCGCGCTGGAGCGGGCGATTCCACCGTGATGGGCGGCAAGGATTGACCTGCGTGCTGAGCGCGGGCCATCTCGGCAGGCACACCAAGCGCCAGCCCGACAGCGACCGCACTCACCCCGCCGAGGGCGTGAACGCGCAACATTTTCTAAAACCTTCCTGGCGGCACGCTCACGCTTGCCGCAAAACTACCCTTCTGGTGGTGCGACTTGGCCGCACCGGTGCATGCAGGTTTTTCAGGAAAGCGAAGGTGGGGCCCGCGCCTGGGCGTGCAAGCCAACCCCGAAAGACGATGGATCGGGCGCTCTCGGGTACCAGACGGCAGTCGTCGATACCCGATAGGGGATCGCGAAAGCGACCCCCGCAGGCGTATCGACCGAACTGGCGGCACTGGCAAGACAGCAGAGGGAGCATCCATTCAGATGCTGATGGGACTCATCCCCCGGATCGGCTGAACGATCGCCAGCCAAGCCGCTGTGGCAGATCTCAACCGAGTTCAGTGGATCGGAAGCCGCAACGGCCGCCGCCCAGCATGCGCCGATCGGTGCGAGGACTTGCACCGCCAGAGCAAGGAGGAAGATCGGCAGATATTTCTGGAGTCGCGACCGCATCTGAATATTTCCGGACCGCGACCGTTTAATCACGCTCATCCTGAGGAGTCGAGCGCCGTGAGACGGCAATGACCATGGAAACGAGGGCACACCGAGGGTCTCTTCCGACGAGCGCCGGAAGAGTTCAGGAAACGGCTTCAGCAAGTTCAACATCGTCGGCGCTGGTGAGGCGATCGGCCGCTTGTTGCGATCAACTCCGAACCGTTGGTGAGAAGGCCTATCTTGAAACTTCGTCGCAGAGCGACGAGGCGTGCGCGTGACTTTGAACTGCTCACCGGTACGACGAACCACCCTTTCTTATCGAACCACCTTTCGCCTCTGCCAAAACTTTCCTGCGGGGAGCGTCTCCCGCCAAAACAGCCTGTTAACGCTACTCCCCTAGAGTGGGGGCCGTTCACAGGAACCCGACGATGACATCCGCTGACGCCGCGCCCGGGAATTCTCGGCTGGATCGGGTCACCCGCCCATTCAGTCTGCCCCGACTGATTCCTTGGCTCGCTTTGGCAGCGATCTTCGCTGTGGCGATCCTGCTGCGCCAATGGATCCCCCTGAACACCGATGTCAGCTGGCTGTTGCTGGCGGGCGAGCGCGTGCTGGATGGCCAACAGCTCTACCGCGACGTCATCGAAACCAACCCGCCGATGTCGGTCCTGGCCTATTTACCTGCGATCATGCTGGGGCGCCTGATCGGTGTCGAGCCTCACCGCATCCTTGATGGCGAGATGCTACTGCTTGCTTTACTGTCGCTTTGGATCAGCGCGCAAATCCTGCGGCGGTCATCGTTGGCGGCGGATTTCGGTTGGCCGCTCGTGATCTGGTCGGCGGCGGTAATGACCATCATGCCGCTTCAGGTGTTCGGACAACGCGAGCATATCGCCACACTCACGCTTTTGCCGGCGCTGGCGGTGTGGGCGATGCGCTGGAATCGCGAAACGCCGGTAATATGGGCGGCGATCCTTGCTGGACTCGGCGCCGGCATCACCCTCGCCTTCAAGCCTTACTTTGCAATACCCGTCACCCTTTGCGTCATCACCGCCTCGATCGGCGCGCGTCAATGGTCGTCACTCCTGGCGCCGGAGAATATCATTGCCGGCGGATTGGTGGCTGTCCTCAGCGTCTGGACCTATCTGTCATTCCCGGGTTATTTCACCTTGATCTATCCGATTGTTCGCGACGTCTACCTGTCATGGTCGATGCCGTTATCCGTGGTGCTGATTAATCCGGCGACCATGATCGGGCTGATCTCGGTTATCGGCGTGCTTCTGGCGCGCCAGCAGAGCCCGCTGAATCCGGCGGTGTGGCTCGCGCTGACCGCCTCGATAGGATTTGCCCTCGTCTTTTATTTGCAGCGGCGAGGCTGGTCCTATCATTCCTTTCCCATGGTATCGCTGGCGATGCTGGCGATGGGTCAGGCGATCCTCCGGCCATGCCTGCATCTCGGCAGGCGCAGCTTGATTGCGGCGATGGGGGTGCTGGGACTGACCTTTGTGGTCGGCTGCCAGTGGTTCTACGCGAATATCGATGTCGGCCCGGTAGAGGCCGCCATCGCCGGCCTCAAACCGCGCCCGAAGATTCTCATGTTGAGCGGCGAGGCCGCGATCGGTAATCCCCTCGTGCGCAACGTGCACGGCACGTGGGTGTCACGACAGCAGCATCTCTGGATACGGGAACACGTCCGTCTGACGCGAGAGGATCACGCCGTCGATGCCGCCACAGAAGCCCGGCTGAACGATTATCTCGCGCTCGAGCGGCGTTGGCTGATCGAGGACTTCCGGAAAAATCCGCCGGACATTATTTTGATCGACGATCTCCGTGACCATTGGGGTGACTGGGCACGGGCGGATACGGAGATCGCTACGCTGCTCAAGCCGTACCACCTGATCAGGACGGTCCAGGGCATTGAAGTGCTCAGCCTGTCTCAATAGGCTGACATTATCCGAAGCTGCCTGCTGAGATTGTTTTGGGGGGGACGCTCCATGAAAATTTATGGCGACCGCCAATCCGGCAATTGCCTGAAGGTGAATTGGGTCTGTGAGCACCTCGCGCTGCCTTACGACTGGATCGAAGTCGATACGCTCAAAAGCGAAACGCGAACACCTGAATTTCTCAAGCTCGATAGCGCCGGCCAGGTACCCACGTTCTGGGAGCAATACAGCCACGAGCCTTATGTCGCGGTCTGCCGATTCGAAATGCCCTATCTCGGCAAAAAGGCATCTGATCTTGATCCCGAAAAGCTCAACCGAGGTTACGCGGCGCTAAGGCGGATGGAGTGGCATTTTGCGGAGACGCCATTTCTCGTCGCGAACCGCTTCTCGCTCGCCGATATATCGCTGCTCGCCTATACGCGCCTCGCGCACCAAGGCGGTTTTGATCTTGCGCCATTCGCGGCGCTTCGACGCTGGATCGCGGCATGCGAGGGAATATTGGGGCTCCCGCCGGCGACGCTATGTAGTGGAACATCCTCGCATTACCCCATGCGAGCATCTACGTAGCTTGCCTCGGGTGACATTGACGCGCAGTATGCTTGCGGTCTTGCCCAAGACTCGGCGTTGCCTCTGTTCACTGCCCAGGATTACTTTGTAGCGACGCGGGCAGGCCCGGAAAGGATCGTTGATGCCGGTGAAGGTTCACGCGCTCGATCATCTGGTAATCAATGTCACCGATGTCGGTCGCTCCGCCGAATGGTATCAACGGATCCTCGGCATGGAGATCAGGACCTTCGACCTGGGCGCAGGCCGGGCGCCCGTGACCTCGCTGTTCTTTGGCCAGCAGCGCATCAATGTCCGGCCGCGCGACGCTTCCAAGGTCGAATGGTTCACCGCCGATCACGAGGCGGCCGGCAGCGACGATCTGTGTTTCCTGACAACGTCCAAGCCCGATGAGGTGGTGGCGCATCTGCGTGCGCAGGGCATTGCCATCGAGGTCGGGCCGATTGACCGGATGGGCGCCCGCGGTACGATCCGCTCGGTTTATTGCCGTGATCCCGATGGCAGCCTGATCGAGATTTCGTCCTATGTTGAACAACCCTCTTGAGGCCGCAATCGACCCGGAGATCCCGGTGAACGCGAGCGCGAGCCGCAGCGGACGCATCGCTTTCTTCGGAAGCTTTGCCACCGCGTTGGTGCTCGCCGGCCTGACATGGCCCGGCACGGCGGCCAGCGCCGAAATGCTGCCTTCCGCGCCGGCTCCCCTGGCCGTGTCGCGCGCGCCTCCGTTTACCGCGACGCTCTCCAACACCACCCCGCTCTTCTTTGGCATGAGCATGGGCGAAACCGCAGACGCGCTTGGCGTGCCGCTCACTTATGTCAGCGGCAAACCCGGCCACGAAATCTATCTTGCGATCCAGCATCTGGGCGGAAGCGGATTGTTTCCGCACAATGATCGGCTTTACCTGCAATTCCGCAAGGGCCAGCTGACCGGCTGGAAGGGCGATTGGGGCCATTACTGGCGATGGCCATAGGTTAACCCGATCCCCGATATTCGACAGCAAGTTCACCCAACAAACAGGAGGAAATCCGATATGGGACAGGACATCAAGCTAACCGCCTCGGATCAGTTTCAGCTCGGTGCCTATCGCGCCGACCCAAAGGGTGCGCCCAAAGGGGCCGTGGTCGTCATTCAGGAGATATTCGGCGTCAATCATCACATCCGTTCGGTCTGCGATCGACTTGCAACCGAGGGCTATGTCGCGATCGCGCCATCGATCTTTGATCGTATCCAGCCGAATTTTCAGTCGGGCTATTCGCCGGACGAGATCGCAGCCGCCCGCAAATTCGTCGCCAATCCGGATTGGCCTGCGATGCTGCGCGATACCCAGGCGGCCATTGATGTAGCCGCGGTCACCGGCCCGGTCGGGATTATCGGCTTCTGTCTCGGCGGCAGCATCGCCTTTGCCGCGGCGACGAAACTGTCCGGACTATCCGCGACCGTCGGCTATTATGGCGGCGCCATCACGCGGTTTGCCGACGACAAGCCAAAAGTGCCGGTTCAACTGCATTTTGGCGAGAAGGATGCCGGCATTCCCCTGAGCGATGTCGAGACGATCAAGTCGAAGCGGCCGGAGGTCGAGGTCTTCGTCTATCCCGGCGCACAGCATGGCTTCCATTGCGATGAGCGCGCAAGCTTCGACAAGCAAAGCGCGGACATCGCCTGGCCTCGCAGCCTGGCGTTCTTCGCCAAACACCTGAAGAAGTAATCAGATCAGAACCAGCGCTCGCCGACGAGAACGGTGTCGCCCGGCCGGATCGGCGTGCCGAGCGGCACCACGGTGCGGAGCGATCCGGAGGGATCGGTGTGGGTGATGGTGACGCGGTCACGCTGCGCCCT
>Ga0207702_10000487_pt1 | contig 44675 bp, 31 predicted proteins | sample KBSCornC62_FD_184302 | JGI IMG/M metagenome (GOLD analysis project Ga0207702, IMG submission 184302) | Corn rhizosphere microbial communities from Kellogg Biological Station, Michigan, USA - KBS Corn C6-2 (SPAdes) (version 2) | ecosystem: Host-associated > Plants > Roots > Rhizosphere > Soil ... | reverse complement strand
CGTTGCTGCGCATGATGCAGCTCCCGAGCGAGTTGATGCCTTATGCGCTGCCTTTTCTGACGCTGATGGGCGGAACGCTGTTTCTCGAATCGATGGGCATGTCGATCGCGGCGACGCTGCGCGCCAACAAGTTTACCCGCGATGCTATGTACGTCGCGCTCGGGCAGAATTTGGTCAACGTGACTGGCAACTGCATCACGCTTTTCGGTCTCTTTGGTTGCCCCAAAATGGGCGTGCTCGGCGTGGCGCTTTCTAGCGTGGTGAGCCGCTGCCTCTCCTGCACCGCCCTATGGATTTTGTTGAAATATCGCACCGGCGTGAAGATGCGGTTTTCGGATTTCTTCCATATCGCGACGGCAAAGGTCGGACGCATCTTGCGCATCGGTCTGCCCGCCGCGGGCGAGAATATGTGTTATTGGACCGCCTTCATGTTGGTCACCACCTTCGTGGCAAAGCTCGGGGCGGACAGTTTGGCGACGCAGTCTTACACGATGCAGCTTCAGCGTTTAGTGATGCTATTCAGTATCGCGATCGGGCTCGGTACTGAAATCCTCATCGGTCACTTGGTCGGCGCGGGCGATCTGGAAGCCGCTTACAAAGAGCTTCTGCGCAGTTTGCGGACGGGCCTCGCGATCGCGACGGGGGCGATCCTGGTTCTGGCCTTGTGCGCTCCGTACGCGATTCGTTGCTTCACGGACAATCCGACCATCATTGCAGCCGCCGTCGTGCTCTTGCGCATCGCCATCATTCAAGAACCGGGCCGAGTCTTCAACTTGGTCGTGATCAACTCCCTGCGCGCGACGGGAGATGTCTATTTTCCAATCCAGATGGCGGTGCTATCGATGTGGTTCATCTGGGTCCCCCTCGCCTACCTTCTTGGCATCAAACTCGGCTGGGGTCTGCCAGGAGTTTGGATCGCGATGACGATCGACGAGTGGACCCGAGGCGTCCTGATGCAGCGTCGTTGGCGCAGTCGCAAGTGGATCAAACATGCCGAACGCGCCCGCAGCCACATCGCCCCAGAGTCGGAGTACCTCGCTTCGCCAGAGTCTATATGAAAAGGGCTGAAAGCTGAAGGGCTGAAGGCTGAAGTTCGATCCGGTAGGACCCACTTTTCTCCTTCTGACCTTACTCCTTCTGCCTTCAGCCTTCGGCTCACGCAGTTTTTTAGTCCTTCAGTCTTTCAGCCCTTCGCCTTATCAGGGTTTATATGAAAAGGGCTGAAAGGCTGAAGGACTGAAGGCTGAACCTCGATCCGGTAGGGCCCACTTTTCTCCTTCCGAGCTGACCTCCTTCTGCCTTCAGCCTTCGGCTCACGCAGTTTTTCAGTCTTTCAGCCCTTCAGCCCTTCAGCCTTCGCCTTATCAGGGTTTGCCGGACAGAAATTCCGGGGAACGGTGAAGGGATTGGGCGCTGAACGCAGTTGAAACTAAGCGAGTCTGTCAAAGAATCGTCAAAGTCCAGTATGCGCCCAGCCCCTGCCAAGTCATCACCTTGGGTTTTTGCGTGCGCTGCAGCCGGCCTCTTGGCCGTGCTGTGGTGGTTTCAACGCGCCCAGCACCCTTTCGCCACCAGCGAGTCCCGCGATATCTGGCTCCATCGGCAGCAGCCCGCGATCGAGCCGCAACCCGCGAACGGGCCTTACGCCGGCCACCTCAGTGCGATCGAAAAGCCGAACATCTCTCCCTCTCGCGTCGACGCCTGCGCCGGAAATCCCGCCAGCTTCGCCGTGCAAGTCGAGCTGAGCCAGCTCGCGGCCCTGCATCAAATTTCCCTCACGCCGGAAGAACTGAAAGCTTTTGCCGCCATCACGACCGCGGCTCAGTCCGCTCGGCATCGTTACGAAGCCAGTATCGCCCAGGTGCTGCCACGCCATTCCGATCGTTTGGAAATGGTCGTACCGATGTATTCGGAAGTTGGTGACGATCTACGCACCGTTTACTATCAAGCCTTGCGGACGCAGCTCGGTGAAAGCCTGGCCGCCCAAATTCAGCAGGTACTCGGCGCTGATTTAGAAACGATGTTCGGCGACTTCGGCGCATCCGAACAAGGCCTCGAAGTTGCGGTGGATCACACCTCCGCCGGCCCCGCCTACACGGTTAACAGCACCGCCGTTTTTTGGGTCGCACCGACTCCGACGCCGACCCCGGCCGGGGTGACGAACACGTTGTTTGCCGTCCACCGCGAGACTCATCTACTCCCGATCGAAGATCCCTCCGGCACGACCTGGGGCGACTTCGTCCGACTCTTCGCGAGTCAGAGTTGAAGCGTGAGGCTTGCCCTCGGCGCGTTCTGGATGGAACGACGCGCCCGCGGAAAATCACGAGCGAGCTCCGATATGGAGTACGGCGACTCGTCGCCGCCTTGGACGGGCAGATTCATCTGCCCGCAATTTTCGCGATGCCACGTTTGCAGAAGGCGAAATGAATTTCGCCTTTGAAGGCGGCGACGAGTCGCCGCACTCCATGTCGGAAGCGGCCCACTTGCGGAAAGCACTGGCGCCTATCACCCCTCACTAATCCGCGCGCAGCGCTTCCAGCGGATCCATCCGCGCGGCGCGATGCGCCGGCAGCCAACACGCAAGCAACGCCGCCAATCCCACGGTTCCGCTCGCGAGGACGAGCGGCCATGCCGTGATCCCAGTCATCCCGTAAACCAACGTCTTCAGCATCGTCGATACCGCGACGCTTCCGGCCAATCCGAACACGACGCCCAGCGCGATCCATCGTCCGCCTTGCTCAAAGACGAGGCGAAAAATATCCCGTTTCATCGCACCAATCGCCACCCGCACGCCGATCTCTCGCGTCCGCTGCTGCACATGATAAGACAGGGTTCCGTATAACCCAACCGCAACCAACCCGAGCGCAATCGCCATAAAAAAGTTAACCAACCCCGCGACGGCGCGCTGACTTTGCGTCGAATTTTCTACGATTTGCCGCATTGTATAGATATCGCGAAACGCGAGCTCCGGATCGACCTTCGCGAGCTCGCTCCGCAGCATCGGCATGAGTTGACCAACAGGCAATGATGTCCGAACCACGAGCGACGCGTTGTTGCCCCAATGGCCCTCCGGGGTCGTGTACATTTCCGGCTGCACCGGCGCATCGGCGCCCCATTGCTTCACGTTTTCCACCACCCCAACCACGCGCACCGTGTACCAAGGTTTCCCCGGATTGTTTCCCCGCATGATTTGGCCTAACGGATCTTTATTCGGCCATGAGCGCTGCCCCATTTCCTGATTCACGACCACGCCGCGAATCTCACCCTCGCGGTCTTCGGGCCCGAGATTCCGCCCCTGCAGCAAACGCAGGCCCATCGTCCTAAAATAATCTTCCGTGACCGAAGAACGTTCGACCTGCACGCGGCGAATCGTCGGATCAAACGTTTCGTCGTTGATCAACGCGTTCGTGTTGCTTCCACCGCCCAACGGAAGCTTCGACGCGATCGCCGCCGCGGTCACGCCCGACAGTCCCTGGACGCGCTGAACGAAGTCATACCAAAAGCGCACGCGCGCCGGATTCTCCTCGTATCGCGAACCGGACAAAGCAACCCGCGCAGAAATCACGTGGTCCGTTGCCAGCAATTGATTTTCTTCCATCAGCTTCAAGTATCCCCGCGCAAACAAGACCGCGCCATTCGCGAGCACGAACGCGACTGCCACTTGCGCGATGATCAATCCGCGCAGCATCCGATGGCGGTCCTGCGATCCCACCGAGCCGCGTGCATCCGCGCGCATCACCCCGGCGAGCGAGGTGTGCATGGCGGCAAACGCCGGCGATAGACCGGCCAACAAGGCAGTTAATCCAGCCGCGGCCGCCGCGAAACCAAGAGCGCCGGCGTCCAGCGCGATCGCGGCCTTCCGCGCTTCGCTCACCGGGGAAATCGCACGAAGAATCTCCACGCCCCCAAAAGCGAAGGCGACGCCGAGCAGGCACCCCATCACCGCGAGCACCGCGCTTTCGGTCAGCACGAGCCGCATCAGTTGAGCGCGGGAAGCGCCCAGAGCAATTCGCACCGCGAACTCGCCTTGGCGTTTCGCACTCCGCGCGAGCATCATGCTCGCCACGTTCGCACACGCGACGAGCAGCACGAGCCCGACCGCAGCAAAAAGCAGCCAGACTTGTTTAACCAAATCCTTCGTCATCTCGACGTAAAGCGAACGAACCAGGAATGGTTTTCCTGTATTGGTATCCGGATACGTTTTAGAAAGACGCTTCGCGATCCCTTTGATCTCAGCGTCGGCCGCACCCACGCTGACACCAGGCCGCAACCGAGCGATGCCGAGGAGAAAATGGCTGTCTCTCGTTGTTTTTGTTTTTTCGTCGAACGACAGCGGAAGCCAGAGCTGGCAGTCGTCCTTGCGCAGCCATGGGCAGACGAATTCGAAGGACTTCGGCATCACCCCCACGACCGTCGCCTCACCACCGTCGACGTGCATCTTCCGCCCGATCGCCGTTGGATCACCGGCAAAGTGATCTTGCCAGAACGCGTGACTCAAAATGACCACCGGAGGCGCGCCCACGGCGTCGTCGTTGACATCAAAAAACCGTCCGTAAATCGGCGGAACCCCAAAGACGCGGAGAACATCCGCTGTTCCTCGCACCGCGACGTACGACTGCGCATTTTCTCGACCAACGTTGACCGTTGCCGGTTGATAAATGCCAAAGGCGCTGAAGCTCTTCGATTCGGCCCGCAGATCCAAACTGTCCGCGGGAGAAAGCGGCCAACTATCATCCGACCAGACGTGAACGAGCTGATCGGATTGGGGGTAATGAAATGGCTCGATCACCAAAGCGCGCAGCGCGCTGAAGATCGCCGTGGTCGATCCGATTCCGACGGCGAGCGTGAGAACCGCGACGATCGCAAAGCCGCGCGATTTTCCGAGCGAACGCAACGCCAGCCGTACATTCGTGAGCATGGTATTTCCGGAATACCCCGATCAGTGAAGAAAGTTACGTGTGCTTTCTATTCGGAAAGTCCTCAGTTCACCGACTCCGAGCGCGACATTCATTTCGCCTTCGAAAGGCAGCGTTCGCTCCGGACAGAAAATCCGCCGTCAGCGCTGGCGTCGAATCGCTCAGCTCAATGCGATCCTACCCCTCACCATGGCTTGCGCTCGTTCAGCGCTTTAACCAGAGCGCGCTTCACCGCGAGCGGATCGATGCTGCCGGTTTCTTCGTAGATCACTTTGCCTTCGGGATTGATGATCACCGTGTACGGAACAACACCCTGCCAGTCGGGATTGAACGCGTTGATCAAGGGATCGCGATCAGCCGAAGCGAAAATCAAATTCCGCTGGGATGCCTGCTTCTTCTGCAGAAAGCCGAGCACACTCGCCTGCTCATCGGGCCGATTGAGCGCAACCGTGACCATTTCAAAATCACGCACGCGAAAGGTGCGATTAATCGCCACGAGTTCGTCGAACTCCGCCACGCAGGGCGCACACCACGTCGCCCAAAAGTTTACTAAACGAAATTTTCCCGAATCGTTTTGGCGGAGTTTTTTTAACCCATCCGCATCCACGGGATCCAGTTTCACCGGCTCAGCCGCAAGCTTCGCCATATATTCTTCCGTCACCGACTCCTTCGTCGCCCACTTGATCGAGCATCCAATCACTTTGGTCTGAGCCACCGCGGGTTCTTTTCCGGCCAGCAATGCATCGAGCGCATCGCGCAGATAGTGCCTCGTCGCGTGCTCGATTCGCTCGGAATTATCGATGGCGCCGACAAAGCGTAGCTTCCGCTCCTGATCGAAAACGAAAGCGTGCGGTGTCACCAGTGGACCGTAGGCCTTGGACACCGACTCGGTCTCGCCATCGTAAAGATAAGGGAAATTGAAATGCCGTTCTTGCGCGCGGATTTTCATTTCGCGAAATGTGTCGCCGACGTCCGTGTACGCCATTTCGTCGAGTCGAACGGACTTCGGATCATTCGGCATAATTGCCACCACCCGCACGCCCTTACCCTCGTAATCTCGAGCGATGTCCTTGATGCGCTCTTCATAATACTGCGCCGTCGGGCAGTGGTCGCAGGTAAAGATCACCACCAACACCTTTGCGTCGGAGAAGTCTTTCAACGAGTAGGTTTTCCCATCCGTTGCCGGAAGTTGGAAATCCGGCGCGGGCGAACCCAGCTTCAGCGTCGGCGGAAGTGGATCAGCGCGAAGGCAGGCCGTGAACACAAGAACGAGCGGGAGGATAACTCGAAGAAAGCGCTTCATGCCGCGGACTTAATTCCGGTGGTCAGGCGGAGCAAGTGGCTTCCCCTTTCTCCTCCACACACTGATTAGAGTGAACCAATTACGTCGCGGCCGCTTCTCCGGTCCGATTTCCATTTGCCACGAAGGGCCCACAATCTACTTTTTTCCGATGCCGTTGTCCTCTCCGTCCGCCTCGGATTCCCGCTTCGCCGAGGCCGCTGCTGAATTAGATCCGCGCGCGCCGCTCGACACCTTTGCGCGCCGCCACAACAGCCCTCGCGCCGTCGAAATCACTGAGATGCTCGACCTGCTCGATTTCCCGTCGCTCGACACCTTGGTCGACGCCGCGGTACCCGCGAAAATTCGTTTGGGAAAAGCCCTCAACCTTCCGGCCGCCGCCAGCGAAAGCACGGCGTTAGCCGAGCTACGCGCGATCGCTTCGCGCAACGATGTTTTTCGCAACTTCATTGGCTTGGGTTACTATGACACCCTCACGCCCGGCGTGATTCAGCGAAATATTTTGGAAAACCCGGCCTGGTACACCGCCTACACGCCTTACCAAGCGGAAATTTCGCAAGGCCGGCTCGAAGCCCTGCTCAATTATCAGACGATGGTGTGCGAGCTCACCGGCCTGGAGATCGCAAACGCATCGATGCTCGACGAAGCCACGGCGGCCGCTGAGGCGATGGGCCTTTGCCATCGCGCCCAATCGGATGCCGGCAAAGACAAATTTTTCGTTTCCGACCTCTGTCATCCGCAGACGATCGACGTCATCCGCACGCGCGCGACGCCGCTCGGCCTCGAGGTGGTCGTCGGCGATCATCGGCAAATCAAGCTGGATGCTGGCTACTGCGGCGTGCTCGTGCAGTACCCCGACACGCTCGGTGGATTACACCCCTACGAAACTTTCTTCGCGGACGCCCACACGCACAGTGCGCTCGCGGTGGTCGCGACCGATCTGCTCGCGCTCACACTCTTGCGTGCTCCTGGCGAATTCGGCGCTGATGTTGCGGTCGGCTCTTCCCAGCGCTTCGGGGTTCCTCTGGGTTTTGGCGGACCGCATGCCGGTTTCCTCGCAACGAAAGATGCGTACAAACGGCAAATGCCGGGCCGACTGGTCGGTGTTTCCAAAGATGCCCAAGGCGATCCGGCCATGCGTCTGGCGCTCGGCACCCGCGAACAACACATTCGCCGCGACAAAGCCACGTCCAACATCTGCACCGCGCAGGTGCTCCTCGCGGTCATGGCTTCGATGTATGCGGTTTATCACGGCCCACGCGGCTTAAAGCGCATCGCGAATCGCGTGCATGGGCTGACACGTTTGCTGCAGGACGCGTTGACCCAAGCCGGCATCGAAACAAACGCCGAACCTTTCTTTGACACGCTCTGTATTCGAAACGTGGATGCAGCCGCGATCCGATCCCGCGCGACGTCCCAGAAAATCAATCTGCGCACAATCGATGCTCGCACTCTCGGGATCGCGCTCTCCGAAACCACGACCGAACAAGATCTCCACGATCTTGCCGGACTTTTTGGCGCCCAGATTTCCGCGGAAAATCCAAAGGTTGAATACGCTTCCCATTTCGCGCGTGAAAGCCGTTTCCTCGACCACCCGGTTTTCAACACTTACCACACCGAGCACGAAATGCTGCGGTACATCAAGCGGCTGGAAACACGCGACCTTTCGCTCGTTCACTCGATGATTTCGCTCGGCTCGTGCACGATGAAACTGAACGCGACCAGCGAAATGTTTCCGGTGACGTGGCCGGAATTTGGTCGGCTGCATCCCTTCGCACCCGCCGATCAAACTCGCGGTTATCAGAAGCTATTCACCGATCTCGAAACCTGGTTGGCCGAGATCACCGGCTTCGCCGCCGTGTCGCTCCAACCGAACGCCGGCTCGCAAGGAGAATACGCCGGGTTGCTCACCATCCGCGCGTATCACGAATCGCGAGGCGAGGCGCATCGGCGGATCTGCCTGATCCCAACCAGCGCGCACGGGACCAATCCGGCGACGGCCACCATGTGCGGCTTGACCGTCGTTCCAGTCGCGTGCGACGCACAGGGCAATATCGATTTGAACGATCTTCGGGCAAAGGCCGATCAGCACGCGGCCGAGTTAGCCGCATTGATGATCACCTATCCGTCGACTCACGGTGTGTTCGAAACGTCGATTCGAGACATTTGCCAACTGATCCACGAACGCGGCGGACAGGTTTACATGGACGGCGCGAACATGAACGCGCAAGTGGGCTTAACCTCGCCGGGTTTTATTGGCGCCGACGTTTGTCATCTCAACCTTCACAAAACATTTTGCATTCCCCATGGCGGCGGTGGCCCGGGCGTTGGCCCGATCGGCGTGGCCAAGCACTTGATCCCGTTTTTGCCTGGGCACGTTGTCAGCAATCGTGAAAACGGCACGCCGCTGCGCAGCTCCGGCGCGGTGAGCGCGGCGCCGTACGGTTCGGCGAGCATTCTGGTTATTTCCTGGATGTACATTCGGATGATGGGAGCCGACGGCCTGACCGCGGCGACCAAGCTGGCGATTCTCAACGCGAACTACGTGGCGAAGCAGCTCGAGCCGCATTATCCGGTGTTATATAAGGGCGTTTCGGGCTTAGTAGCTCACGAGTGCATCATCGACTGTCGCGGTTTCAAAAAAGCAGGTATCGAAGTCGAGGACATCGCGAAGCGCCTCCAGGATTACAACTATCACGCGCCAACCATGAGCTGGCCCGTGGCGGGTACGCTGATGATTGAACCCACGGAAAGTGAAGGTAAGGCCGAGCTCGACCGTTTCTGTGACGCACTCATCGCGATTGCCGGGGAAATCCAAATGGTCGCTGCCGGTGAAGCCGACAAAAGCAACAATGTCCTTAAAAATGCGCCTCATACCGCCAAGGTCGTCTGTGCGGACAAATGGGAGCGTCCGTACTCACGCGAACTGGCGGCCTTTCCCACAGCGTGGGTGCGAGAGCATAAATTTTGGCCGGCGGTCGGTCGCGTGGATAACGTTTACGGGGATCGAAACCTCGTCTGTTCCTGCGCAGGGATGGAAGCGTACGGTCATTCGCTTAATTAAAAGCAATTTTCCTGCAACATGATGTAAGGGAAACCCCGAGTGGACAAACCGGGGCATGAAGGTGGCTGCACACTTGCCGTGAGCACCGTACTTGCTACGTAGACGATAAGCAGAAATGTAACGTGCTAGGGTCAATCCCCCGGCGCGGTAGGTTACCTGCGTTAGGTTAGTTATACTTGCATCACATCATATATGAACATGACAACATCGGTTAAGCTCTCGATGGCGGCTCTGCTTGCCTCTGCGCTGGCCTCAATCGCCAGTGCTCAGATCACGACGCCATTCCCGACGACCAACGTGTTTGCGGATCCGGGTCCTCCGAACGCAGCACAGTTTCAAGCAGATCTTGGCGATCTGTATTTCAACTCCTCCGCTGACGTTCCGAGCTCGATTCAATCGTGGAATCCAGGTCCGGTTGACTTCTCGGCCGCTCTCGGCGGCGACCCGTTCTTGGCTGAAGGCGGCACGGTGAATGTAACCTACATCGGCAAAACCGCCGGTTGGAACAACACCCTCCTCTACACCCAAAGCGACGCTCCGACGGTTTATCACCCCTTGGTGACGCAAATCGGCGCGGCAACTACGAATCTCCATAGCGGCTACCAGACGGAAGTCAGCTATGCTGCCGGCACAGAACTCGAGTTCTGGCTGAACAGCGGCGGCGACGCCACCCAAGGCGGTCTCTTCTCCGCTTTCGGTGCAGCTAACCTGTTCGCCGGTGCCGATACCACGAGCCATGTTCGCTGGTCGACGCGCGACGTTACCACGACCTACTTCGACGGTTCGTCTTGGGTTACGAATGAAGTTCCGACGCTCTTGATCGGTTTCGAAGACACCCGCAAGGGCGTGTCTTTCTACGACGGTGATTTCAACGATCTCGTCTTGGCCTTCCAATTCTTGCCCAATCAGTCGGTTCCGGTTCCGGAAGCTTCGACCTATGGCTTGATTGGTGCAGCCGGTCTTATCGGTTTGGCTAGCCTGCGCCGCTTCAAGCGCAAGGCCGCCTAACCTTTCCGCTTCGCCTTTCCAGCGAGCGAGCTGAAATACTTGGTAAAACCTCCGCGCCCGGCGCGGAGGTTTTTTTGTGCCCGGGCGGTAGATTTTGCCTGTGCCCGCGCCGTGGATACGATCGGCGTTCGAAAGCCTTTGGGAGTCCGTCGTGAGATGTCGGATATGTTTTTCAGCCGACTTGGCTAGAACGATGAAAGCGTGAGCTTCGCTCACTCTGGACCGTTGGCGGACAGGATGTCCGCGCTCCCGTTCGCAAGGCATCGTTTCGTTTAAGCGAGTTCGTGCTGGGAACGACAGAGATATCCCCGTTTCGACTGGAAGGCGGGCGGCTTTGCTCAACGAAATGCTTTAATTCCCTTGATCGGAAACCTCGACGTAGCCTTTTTTCAGTTTCGATTGCGCTAAAATTTCCGCGTTCTTTTTCGCCTCGGTCGCGCTGCTAAACGTCTTTTTCTGCGTCTGGCCGGCGGTGCCGATTCGGCCGAAACGGATGGTTAGCATGTCATCATCGACCGTCACCTCCCAGAACTTCGCTGAGGTTTGATCGCGAAATTCCAGATAGCGCGTGTTGGCGGGCCGGGCCTTTTCGGCAGCAGGACCGTGCACAGCGATTTCAGCGGGCGCTCGTGGCGAGGACACCTCCGGTGCGACGGGCAGGTTAGCGGCAGCGGCTTGCGCAGCTTCCTCCTCGACCATCGTGGCCGAATCGATCGGGTCGGTCTCTTCATTGGCCAGCGCACGCTCGAGTCGGTCCAAGACGATCTCGGGTTGATGCAGCCAATCCTTGGTCAACACCATCGCCACTTTCCAGCCAAACGCTTTCAGAATCGATGGCCGGATGAGGTAGCGATCCAGCAAGTTTGCATTCGCATAAAATGGGTCGGTGTCCACGAGGATCCCGAGCGCGTATTCGGTTTGTGATGACGCTTTGATCGCCAGGTCGCAACGGAAACGAGACTGACCAACGTGGAGATCGACCTCGTGCCCTCGCGCTCGAAGGGCAGCGGCCAATTTTTCAACGACCTGATCGCGCGCGACCTTCGCGCCGAGACTGCCGCGGTTGATCGGATTGAGATTTTCGAGCACGCTCCGAGCGGTCGTGGTGTCGCCACGCGATTGATTCTCCGCATAGCGCAGGAAATCCTTCAGTGCTTTCGCACCGTCATTGTAATCATTCGTGATTGCTTCGTGTTGGATCGAAGTGATGACCGCCATGTGGTGGCGTGCGCGGGAGAAAATCACGTTGAGCCGCTTTTCGCCGCCCCGCTGATTGATCGGCCCGAAGTTCATCAGCATGCGTTTATCGCGGTCGTACCCGTAGCAAATACTGAGCAGGATAATGTCCCGCTCGTCCCCTTGCACATTCTCGAGATTTTTGACGAAGAGTCCGCAGAACTGGTCGTTTTCCTCGCGATTGTATTCCGCTTCGAGACGCGCGCCAAAAACCTCGTCCTCGTTGGCCAAGTGTGTGAGAGCCCGCTCGATCTCGCCTTGTTGTGCTTCGGAGAACGCAACGATGCCGATGCTGAGTTTTGTCTCACGCCGCAGCAGCTCCCGGACGATCTCTGCGATGTAAGCGGCTTCTGGGATGTTACGTCGCTGTTCGTAAAGCCCGTTTTCAAGCAGATGTAAACTGATACTGCGCTTGAGCAACGCATCCGTAAAACCCACGGCATCACTCGCATTTTTTATCCGCAACTCGCCGTGATCCCCATGAGTGATCTGGCGATCGGGAATCGTGAACAAGTTGCCACTATAAAAAGCCGCGTTGGAAAAGCTGATCAACGCCTCCGAGCGACTGCGGTAGTGCCAAGCGAGCAGGGTCGACGAAAGGTTGCGCCCTGCTTGAGCGAGAAAACTCTCTGCGTCCAAATCCACCTCGATCTGTTCGCCGTCGATCTCCACTTCGAGTGCGTCCCCCTCCTCTCGACCCGAAGCAAAGAATGTCGTGGGTGGAAGCTGCATCTCGTCGCCGACCACGATCACCTGTTTGGCACGGTAGGCGGCGGGGACGGCTTCTTCGACGGGGATCTGACTCGCTTCATCAAAAATGACCACGTCGAACGCTTCGGAATCCAGCGGAAGTGTGTCCGAGACACTCAGCGGGCTCATCAACCACACCGGTTTCAAATCGCGAATCACTTCGCCCGTCGCACCCGCGGCAAGATCACGGATGGAACGATAACGCATCGTTTTTCCGAACTCGTGCTCCAAGTCGCGACGGCCTGACGCGTAGGTTTTCTTCAACGTTTTCTGCTCTTCGGAAAGTTGCGCCGCGAGCTGATTGGAAATTCGCACGTGCTCTCGGAAACGCTTGCGCACTTCAGAGCGAATCGCCGCGGAATTTGATTTCAGAAAGGCCGCGTGATTGTTCTCCAATCGTGACCGGTAAAAATCGAAAAGGCCGCCGTCGAAGCGGTTGAAGGCCGGATCGCCGCGATAAACGTGACGAAGCGTCTTGCTTGCGGTGGCTGCAGGGAATTTTTCCAGCGGCAAATCCGCGTCGCAAAGTGCGTCGCGGAGAATCGCGGGAGCGGCGGCGATTTCCGACAACGCCGGGATAAGATCAGGTAACGTTTTCGCGTTTGCCCGGAGGTTGTCCAACACAGTCGCGAGGGTGTCGAGGCTCAGCTCTTGGTAGTAACGGAGCAGGGTTTCGAGCGAGCGAGTCAGCCCGGAGAAAACCTCGGAGAGTTCGGCGAGCGAGTTAACCAACTGGTCTGCGCCTTTTGTATTCAGGATCCAACGACGGAATTTCGCCGCTGCGGATGATAATGGAGTCTCGGTCCCGCGCAGCTTCGCCAGCTTCGCGCTGAAGTCCGTCTGCGCGAGGCCGTAGTCGCGCTGAAAAGTCTCTGTGGCTTGGTGCAACGCCGTTTGAGCCCGATACTCGTCGAACAGGTTGCTGAGTACGCGGGAGAGGCTCGGTTCCACGGCGTGGCTGCTGAAATCGTAGCGGGCGCGAATGGATTTCCTGAGTTTCCAGAAACCGGGTTGCAGGAATCGCCAGACGGAGTGCTCCCATTTTTTTGCATTCTCCAATGCGATCGATGTATCCGTTTCACTGAGACGATCACGCCAGCCCTTGGTCTCCTCCTGGGCCGCCGTAAACTTTTTCTGGAGGGCCGACAGTTCTGCCGCGGCCTTTTCCAGTTGGACCGATCCCGGGCTTTGGGGATCGAGCAAGAAGAGTTGAGTGCGGCGAGCAAGCGCCTGTGCGGCGCTCGCGTAACCCAAAACCGAACCGAGGTCGGCGAACGTTGCGATCAATGCGGGATCAACTCCGCTGAGCTCGAGTCCATTGACCAAGGCTTCGAGCTGCGGATCGATTTCGTCGAGGAGGCGCTCGAGCATTTCCAATGGCCGGGGCGCAAGCACCACGCTCTGGTTGAGCCAACGCAACGGGTGCTTCGAAAAAGTCGTCGCATGTCCGAGCATCGTCAGGGTTTGTGCCAAACGCTCGCCAATCGACGCATGCGCGGACCAAAGGGCGTAATGAGGCAACTGCTCCTCCACGGCCGGCGCAAGGTTGAGGCAGGGATCGGCAGCTTCGGCGAGTCGATGCATCAACTGCCGATTGGAAACGCCCGCCTCCGCCGTCACGCGCGTGATCGCGTCGGAAAATTTATGGAGGACACTGAGATCGTTCTCGAGCGCGTTGATGGTTTGCCGACGCACGTGTCCCGCGTTTTCATCGAGCGGCTCAGCCAGCCATTGCTCGTAGGTTTGCTTCAGGTTTTGAATGTACGCCTTCTTGTCGGACTGCGAGTCGTGGATCAGGCAGCACAGTTCATCGAGGCCTCGTTGCCGCAGGCGGTGAAACACGACGTCGATCGCAGCACGTTTGGCGCAGACGAAGAGCACGCGTTTGCCGCGCGCGATGTAATCTGCGATGAGGTTAGTGATCGTCTGAGATTTGCCGGTGCCGGGCGGCCCTTGAATGATGAAGCTCGTGCCTTCACGCGCGCGGGCGACGGCGGCAGCTTGAGCGGCGTCGCAAGCAATGACCGGAAACTGCTCCTGCAGGGGCGTCGCGGCGGCAGCGTCATTTTCGTTTTTGCGCGGCTCCAGGGAAAAGATCGCTTCGAACGCAGGATTCGTCGCCTCGGTTTCCGCCAGGTGGCTGTAATCGCGCACCAGCGTCATTTTCCGATAGTGGAAATTTCCCAGCGTGAGGCTGCAGAGATCGAAACCCCAACGGTAAGGATTTCCGGATTGTTCTTCACCGCCGTGAAGCGAGAATTTTTCCTGCGCATGCTCAATCGTCGGCGGGCCATTGGTCGAGGCATCTCCGCCGGCGGAGTCTTCGCTCAAATTTTTCCATGGACGAGGAGATGCGATGGGCCCACGGGCGTCGGAATCGAGCAACTGAGGCGCGCGCGGGCGAGGCGCTGCACCGACGTATTCAGAAATTGGGCACGGCGCAGGTCGAACTCGTTCGAGAAAAAGCTGCAGGCCCTTCGGCCGGTAATCGTGGGCATCGTAGCTATAGGAAACCGCGTCCGATGCTTTTTCGGCGGTGGAGCGCTGCTGTTGGCGCCGTTTCCATTGATCCAGCCGTTGCCGGGCCTTGGCGTGGATCAGCTCGATCCGAGGGCGATCGATTAATTCCAAAGTGACGCCCGGTTCGGATCGGCGGATTTGATCCTGCAGGTTCGCGTGAAAGGCGCGCAGGTCAGTCTCCTGGAGTTCGACCGACTCCGGCAACTGAATGCCGTAGAGCGTCTTGAGATGATGGCGCAACGCCGGATTTACTTCGGCTTCCGTGGACGACGGCGTCAGCACATAAGCATCCCGAACCCCTTTTCGCTTGGTCATTTCGACCGGCAGCAAGAGGAGCGGCGAGTGTATTCGCTCTTCCGATACTTCTTTCAAGTTGTGCCAGCGCAGAAAGCAGAGGACGAGGCGGGACTGGGCGAAGCCGTACTCGGCGCGATCGCGACGGGTTTCGGAAATGATTTTATCCAACACGCCCGGAATGTAGGGCGCGTCTTCGATGCGGAGGTATTTGCCGAGCGAAACGGCTTGGCCGTGCGAAAGCGCGTGGGCGAGTTCGTCGTGCCAAACGAAGAGTTGGTCGACGCGAATGTTTTTCACGTCCATCACGAGTGGCACCGACGCGACGCTGAGGTTCAGCGTCTGCAAACTCGATTTGAAATAGATCAGACGATTTCGCCGCGAGATTTCGAACAGCCGGTCGCGCAAGCTTTCGTGAATCAATCGTCGCCGCTCGTCGATCGTGGAGGCCTTGATCGCATTGACATCGAGTTCCACCGGCTGGTCGCGATAGGTGGCGAGCGTGCTCACGATCTGCGCCAAATCAGGAGCGCGCTGGTGGCGATTGAGCTCCGTCATCTGGACGATCACGCGCGCAAGCACCGGATGCAGCCGCGCGTTGAGCCGGAAAAGATTCTGCCGGTTTTCCGCGAATGTGGTCAGCTCGTCGAGCGAAGTGAAGTCCAGCGCGCACGCCAGGCTCGCGAGGATTAGGCCGAGCGACAATATATCGGTTAACGGGTCATGATGCCCGAGTGCCTCCTCCCACGTTGCGTAGTTGGGCAAGTAAGCTGGGCGCACCACCGGTTGATCGGTGGCGAGGACGTCGAGACGACGATGTTCGTGCCGGTTTTCATCGAGATCTGTCACGCGATGGCTTTCGCCCACGATCTCGAACGTGCGATTTCTACTCGTTAAAAGAGCTTCGACTGCGGCTAGATTGCGCGCTGGTTTTTCGAACGCTTGGATGCCGAAGCTGAGCGCGCCGTCGTCATCGACGCAGAGCGATTCTGTTTTGTGCAAAGGCGCCACGTCGCCAGTCGCGTGGGCTTCGGCGACTCGGCGAAACAGAGGCAAGACGAGGGCAAGCACGTCATCCGCTTCGAAGCCGCCTTGGTCGCGTCCGGCGCGAAGCACGGACAAAAAGGAACGCGTGGGATCGATCATCGTGCGTTCTCTGCCAGGGAAAGCAGATCGTTGATGCGAGGTTTGAGCTTGGTGAGTTCACGCGTTTTCACGCCCAATTCCTTCGTCAGCAGTTTTTCAAAATGCGTGGCGATTCCAAGCTGCTCGGCCCAGCGGAGGGTGTGGGCGAGAGGGACATCTTCGAGTTCGGGGTCGATCTTTGCGAAATCGAGCAACAGGTACGCGAAATAGTCTTTCAGCAGATGTTTCGAACTCGAAACATCATCAATCAGCGTCGGATCGATTTCAGTGGCGGCACGGAAATCGGAGAAAAAGAGTTTAGCGTGCGCGAGGACGCGGTCGGTCTGGAGCCAGTGTGGTTTGAGCAACTGTTCGAAAAACCGGCGAGTCAGGAACGTGAGTTGTTGTTGAGAAATCAGATCGAGTGTTTCGATTTCTGGCGTGTCGCAGATGAGCGCGCGGATTTCGGCGTCGGAGTTTTCGGCTTGCTTGGTCCAAAGCGAAAGAGCGTGAGCGCGGATGTAGGTCTCGGGATGAGAGCGTGCATCCGTATTTACTTTGCTCTTGGAAAAAATCTCGTCGGCTTGAGCGAGGTAGCTGAGGCCGTCGACCTGAGCGAAGTCAGTCTTCACTTTGACCAGTGCGGCGACGGTGGCGGCGAGATTTTGTGCAGCGTGCGCGCCTCCGCGATCGGCAAAAATCTCGGTGTGTAGTCGAACGCGTCGAGCGGTCTCATGATGAGCGGTCTTCGCGCTTGGCTCGCGCGTGACCGCGTCAAGAATCAGATCGGTGAGATGAAACTCACCATTCTCGATCTGATAGAAAACAAAGTGGGCAAGCTCGTGGCCGAAGACCGAAGTGATTTCCGGCGGTGACAAAAGGCTCGCGAGCGACCCGCTCAAAATGATGTGCACTTCCCCCGGCACGACGCAGAGCGCTGCGTTGGAGCCGGCGCCGGTTTGACCTTGATAGAGCGTGATTGGCGCATCGACGCCAAGCGCTTTGGCCGCATCGCCGCAGAGCGCGTACAAGTCGGCATGCGCTTCGGGCGTGAGCCGATAGGTGGACTTGAGCAAACTGAGCCTCGCTTCCTCGGCATAGCTCGCTTTGGCTCGTGCTGCTTCGAACCAGCGCCACAAAGCCGGTTCTTCGTTTTTGAAATAATCCCGAACCTCGCGGTGATAGGGCAACGGACTCAGCGGCGGAGGGGCATTCATGCAGCGCGTCGGACCAGCGTCTTCGCTCCTGAAATCCGTGCAACCCGGAAATCAGGGGAGCCCGGAGCGTGGCGCGCGCAGGGAATGCGGTGGTATGGGCCCGCAAAGGCCGGGCACGATTCGCCATGGACGATCGGTTCCGGGGAGCACGCGCTTCCTGGCGGCCTAGTTATCTAGCGATCGAAGCTCGCGGCTTGGAGCACGCAAGCTTGAGCTCCGGTCACTTTAAAATTGCTGGCGGCCAAGATGTCCGCGCTCGCAGGAATCGCGGCGCAATCTAGAGCGCTTACTTCAACGCCTTTTCAATCCGCCCTAACGCTGCGATGACATTTTCTCGGCTGTTGAATGCGCTGATCCGCACATGGCCTTCGCCGCACTTGCCGAAACCGGCTCCGGGCGTGCAGACGACTTGGGCTTTCGTCAGCAACTGATCGAAAAACTCCCAGGAATCACGGCCTGTGTTAATCCAAATGTAAGGCGCGTTTTCGCCGCCCACACAGGAAAAGCCCCACTTCTTCACCGCGTCGCGAATGAGCGCCGCGTTGCCGAGATAGAAATCGGTCATCGCCTTCACCTGCTGTTTGCCCGCGTCGGTATAGATCGCGGCCGCAGCACGCTGAATAGGATACGATACGCCGTTGAACTTGGTCGTGTGACGACGATTCCAAAGTGGATGCAACGGCTGCGCATTGCCCGCCGCATCATAACCGACGATGGTTTTCGGCACCACCGTGTAAGCGCAGCGCGTTCCGGTGAAACCAGCCGTTTTCGAAAAGCTGCGGAACTCGATCGCGACGTCGCGAGCGCCCTCGATTTCGTAGATGCTATGCGGAATTTCAGGATTGCGAATGTACGCTTCGTAAGCCGCGTCGTATAAAATCACCGCCTTGTTCTTCTTCGCGTAGGCCACCCACTCCGTCAACTGCGCCCGCGTTGCGACCGCACCGGTCGGGTTGTTCGGGAAACACAAATAAATCAGATCGGTCGCAGCGGTGGGAACCGCCGGCACGTATCCATTCGCGGCTGTGCTCTCCAAGTAGGTGATGCCTTCATACCGTCCGTCGGCGTTCTTGCCCGTGCGCCCGGCCATCACATTCGTGTCGACATAAACTGGATACACGGGATCAGGAATCGCGAGGCGAACCTCGTTGGAGAAAATTTCCTGGATGTTTCCGCAGTCGCACTTGGAGCCGTCGCTAACGAAAATTTCGTCCGCATCGATTTTCGCTCCGCGGGCCTGAAAATCGTTCTGGGCGATGGCTTCGCGCAGAAAAGCGTAACCCTGTTCGGGCCCATAACCCTTGAAGGTCTCGCGCTTCGCCATCTCATCCGTCGCCGCATGCAAGGCCTGAATGCAAACCGGCAAAAGGGGCTCGGTGACGTCGCCGATACCTAAGCGAATGATCGCTTTGTCGGGATTTGCCTGTTGAAAGGCGGTCACGCGCTTGGCGATGTCCGAGAAGAGATAGGACGCTTTGAGCTTATTGTAGTTTTCGTTGATACGGATCATGGTCGGGCGAAAAACTTGAATAAGCGGGGCCGCTTCCTTTAGTTCAAGCCTCGCGTTCCGCGCCCGCGCGTGAACGAAGCTAGGCCTCTGCTCGCGGGCCGCCCTCGGCGCGCCACCTGTACGCCCTCTCTTTCTCTGCCCGTACCATGCAAAAAATAACTTCGGTGACAGAAATGCAGACGCTGACGGAAGATCTGCGCTCCAAAGGCCAGATCATCGGGTTGGTGCCGACGATGGGTGCCTTGCACGCCGGTCATCTCAGCCTGATCCAAACGGCAAGCGAACAAGCCGACACCGTGGTTGTTTCGATTTTCGTGAACCCGACCCAGTTCGGTCCAAATGAGGATTTTTCGAAATACCCGCGCGAACTCGAACAAGACCTGAAGGCCTGTGAAGAGGCGGGCGCCGATTTTGTTTTCGCTCCGTCGAACGAGGAAATTTATCCGAAGGGTTATTCGACCTATATCACGGAAGAGTCCGTCGGCAAACCGCTCGAGGGTGTCACGCGTCCCACCCATTTCCGCGGTGTGACTACGATCGTGGCGAAGTTGTTTAACATCGTCCGCCCCGACCTCGCCGTCTTCGGGCAGAAAGACGCGCAGCAAGTCGCTGTGATCAAGAAGATGGTTCAGGACCTGAATTTTACGGTTAACGTCATCGTCGCGCCGACGTTGCGCGAGCCCGAAGGCCTCGCGATGAGTTCACGCAACCGCTACCTCAGTACAGCACAGCGGCTCGAATCGCTCGCGATCAGCCAGGCGCTGAACAAAGCCCACGAAATGGTGGCGACTGGCGAACGTCGCTCCGATCGGTTGATCGCCGAAGCAACGCATATTCTCAGTCAAAAACGCCGCGTCCGCGTCATCTATGTCGCAGTCGTCGATCGCAACACGATGGAGCCGATGCGCGACGTCGTCACCGGTGTCAGCATGATGACGATCGCCGCGTGGGTGGATGAAACACGTTTGATTGATAACGCGATTCTGTGATTGGCACCCTGAGGGCGAGACTCTTGGCCGCCGCTGATCAATGCGCGCCATTCCAACTTCGCGCTTCCTCGTAGCTCCGCGTCATAACGCGCGGACTTCGCCTCGAGAATTTCGATCGCGCGTTTCTCCCCGTAGATAACGTCGCATCCGCCCGTCAAGACGCAGCTACGAGGAAAACGGATGCGTTTAGATCCGCTCCGCCGGATCCCATTTTCCTGGCTCGCCTGCGCGGAAATTTTTCGGCGTACTTAGCCTCCCATGGCTCGTTCGTTCGACGCTCTCATCGTTGGCAGTGGCATCGCTGGGCTCAGTTTCGCACTGAAGCTCGCTCACCAGGGTCGCTCCGTCGCGATCATCACTAAGAAAACGCGCGCGGAATCCAACACCAACTACGCCCAAGGCGGCATTGCCGTCGTGACGTCCCAAAGCGACGACTTTGCTTCTCACGTCGATGACACGCTCACCGCCGGAGACGGTCTTTGCAACGAGCAGGTTGTCCGCGAAATCATTAGCGATGGACCTGCCCGCGTCCAAGAGTTGATCGAAATTGGCTTAAAATTTTCCCGCGACGAATCCGGCGCTTATGATCTCGGACGCGAAGGCGGACATAGCGAACGGCGCATCTTGCACGTTAAGGATATGACCGGCAAAGCGATCGAGGCCGCCTTGCTCAAGGCTGTCAGCCGCGAAAAAAAGATCGAGCTGCTCGAGCACTTTTTCGCGATCGATGTCATCACCGCCAAAAAAGTCGGCAACGGAGCCAGCGGCAATCGAGTGGTCGGCCTTTATGCGCTCGACGTGCGCGACAATCGCGTGGTCACGTTTCGTTCGCCCGTCGTGATCTTATCCACCGGCGGGGCTGGTCAGGTCTATCTCTACACGACCAATCCGGATATCGCGACCGGCGATGGCATCGCGATGGCTTATCGCGCCGGCGTCGAAGTCCGGAATATGGAATTTATCCAGTTCCATCCGACCGCGCTGTATTCACTTTCTGGAGCGCGATTTCTCATCAGTGAGGCAGTCCGCGGCGAAGGCGCGATCTTGCGCAATGCCGCCGGCGAAGCCTTCATGCGCAATTACCACAAGCTCGCGGATCTCGCTCCGCGCGACATCGTGGCCCGCGCGATCGACACGGAGATGAAAAAATCCGGCACGCCGCATGTGTGGCTGGATATCACGCACCGGAACGAACCATTCTTGCGCGAACGTTTTCCACAGATTTATCAGACCTGCAAAAAACTCGGGATCAACATGGCAACGGACATGATCCCCGTTGTGCCAGCGGCGCACTACACCTGTGGCGGGGTGGCGACGAACCTGTCCGCCGAAACATCGCTCACCGGTCTCTACGCCTGCGGCGAAGTCGCTTGTACCGGTCTGCATGGGGCAAACCGGCTGGCCAGCAACTCGCTCCTCGAAGCCGTCGTCATGGCCCATCGCGGCGCAGAGTCGGTCAACAAATACCTCGGGACGCAAAAAAAACGCTCGAACCCGAAGTTGCCCGATTGGGAAGATTTGGGCGGTGGGGACGTCGACGAGCGAGTCGTCCTTTCGCACAATTGGGACGAGCTTCGTCACACTATGTGGGACTACGTCAGTATCCAGCGCACCACAAAACGCCTCGAGCGCGCCCGCACCCGGATCGCCAATCTCACGAAAGAAATTCACGACTACTACTGGAATTTTTCGGTCGACGCGCGTTTGCTCGAACTGCGCAATCTCGTCCAAGTCGCCGAGCTGATCGTTCACTGCGCTCTGCAACGGAAAGAGAGCCGCGGCCTCCACTCGATCACGGACTATCCCAAAAAGCTCAAGGTTGCGAAAGACTCACGGCTCATCCGGATGAAGACCTGAGAAAGTGAAAGCGCCTTCGCTAGATCGCGCGGAGGCTTGCCGCCTTGCCAACCGAAATTCGTTTCACCTCGGGCGCAGCGCATGGCGGTAAATTCATCCGCGGGCCCGAAGCGATAACAAGTCACCGCACTCCATCTTGGAGCTTCACTGCAAGGTTGTCCGACGGCCACTTTGGCAAAAATTCTCAATGAATGTGGGGGACGAGATTTCGCAGAAAATCTGCAGAAGACGGACTTATTCAGACGAAACGCCCGCTCATTGTGAATAACCTGTGAGTTGTCCTCGGTTTGAAAACGCTGTTTCCGGGCCCTCCCCTAGGATGATAAAACAACTGATTACCTACCAATTGGTTATGCCTTAGATTTGCTCTCCGTAACGTGTCAAGACAGTGACAAATAATTTCTTCACGCTGTGAGCAATCTTCGTTAACGGCTCACCGTTACCATTCAAAAAAGCTCGGCAAGGCCTCAAAAGCGCTTGCATCATCCGGCCGAATTCCCCCCTCCCCGCGTCCGGTCACATTGACTCGACGCTCCCTGCTAGAACTCCCTGCCCATGTTGAATCGAGCCTCCCGATTTGTATCCGTTTTAAGTCTACTCTGCGCTTGCGCCTTACCCGCCTTTGCCGCCGATCCGATCGAGATCGCGGTCATCCCCAAAGGCACGACGCATGTCTATTGGAAATCGGTTGAGGCCGGCGCTCGCCAAGCCGCTCAAGAACTCGGTGTGGAAATCAAATGGCGCGGACCGCTGCGCGAGGACGATCGCTCCCAACAAATGAGTTTGGTCCAGCAATTCGTCGGCTCTAAAGTCAGCGCGATCGTTCTCGCGCCCCTCGACGCCAGCGCACTGGTCGGACCCATTCGCTCCGCCACGGCCAATCATATTCCCGTCGTCGTGATCGACTCCGGGGTGAATGCAGAAGTCGGCAAAGATTTCGTCAGTCTCGTTGCGACAGACAACGTGCACGGCGGCGAACTCGGCGGCGAAGAACTGGCGCGCCTGATGAACCACAAAGGCAAAGTCGTGCTTTTGCGCTACGCCGAAGGCTCGCGCAGCACGATGGAACGCGAAGATGGTTTTCTCAACGTCATCAAAAAATATCCGGATATCCAAGTGATCGTGAGCAATCGCTACGGCGGCGCGACTGCGAGCACCGCGCAAGATGCTTCGATGAATATCGTCGACCGCATTCAGGAAGCCGACGGGATTTTCTGTCCAAACGAGTCGACCACCACCGGCATGTTGCTGGCTCTCCGCCAAAACAGCTTGGCCGGGAAAAAGATTTTCGTCGGCTTCGACGCCGCCCCCGCGCTTTTGTCCGCGCTGAAAAAGGGAGAGATCAATGCACTCGTGGCCCAGAATCCAAAACAGATGGGCTACATCGGGGTGAAGATCGCCGTGGCGGCCGTGCGTGGTGAAAAAACGGATACACGCGTCGACACTGGATGCGAGGTCGTGACGAAAGCCAATTTAACGACGCCAAAGATCAAAGCCTTGCTCAACGGAATGTGAGTCTAGCGGGTTAACCCGTTATGTCCGAGCGCGTCGCCCGGCTGCGCATGCAGCATGTGAAGAAAGCCTTTGGCCCGACCGTGGCCTTGGCCGACGTTTCGTTGCACGCCCACGCTGGCGAAGTCCTCGGCCTCGTGGGCGAAAACGGCGCCGGCAAAAGCACGTTGATGAAAATCCTCGCGGGCGTGCACGCGCCCGACGCCGGTGAAATTCAGCTCGAAGGCGAACCGTTCACGCCGTGCGACCCGCTCGCGGCCCGCCAAGCGGGGATTGCGATGATTTATCAAGAACTCGCGCTCGCGCCCCACCTTTCCGTCGCGGAAAATATCGTGCTCGGAGTCGAACCTGGGCGAGGCGGAATGATGGACTGGCGCGCCACCCAAGCGCTCGCGCGACGCGCCCTCGAAACAGTTGGCCTCGGCGAACTCGATAGCAGCCTTCCCGTCTCGGCCCTCTCGTTAGCCGCGCGCCAATTGGTCGAGATTGGTCGCGCGGTCGTGGTCGGCTGCCGCGTGCTCGTGCTCGACGAGCCGACCTCGAGCTTGGCGCAGTCCGACATTGCTCGCCTTTTCAAACTCGTCGCGCAGCTCAAACAAAGCGGCATCGCGATCATCTACATTTCCCATTTCCTCGAGGAAATTCGCGCGCTTTGCGATCGCGTCACCGTCCTGCGCGATGGACGGAGCGTTTGCGAAGGCGACACGAAACAGTTCACCGATGAGCAGATCGTCGGGCAAATGGTCGGGCGCGATGTCAGCGAACTCTATCCGCGCAGCCCGCGCACGCCCGGCGAAGTCGTGCTCTCCATCCGCAATGTGCAAGGCGAGATAAAACCGCAGCGCGCCTCGCTCGAACTGCGTCGCGGTGAAGTTCTTGGCCTCGCCGGCCTCATCGGCACCGGCCGCACGGAATTACTGCGCCTGATTTTCGGACTCGATCACGCAGTCGCTGGTGAAATCCAAGTTGGTCTGTATTCAGGTTTTGGATCGCCGGGGGAGCGTTGGAAACAAGGTGTCGGACTGGTCAGCGAAGATCGCAAACTCGAAGGGCTCGCTCTCGATCTCAGTATTGCGGAAAATATTACCCTCACGACGTTGCGCGCGCGGGTGTATCCCGCCCAACAAGTCGAACACGCACGGCGTTGGATCGAGCGACTCGGCATTCGCTGCCACTCGCCGGAGCAACCGGTTGGCCAACTCTCCGGCGGCAATCAGCAGAAAGTCGCGATCGCGCGATTGCTTTGCCACGACGTCGACGTGCTTCTGCTCGACGAACCGACGCGAGGCATCGACCTCGGAGCGAAGGCCACCATTTATCAGCAAATCGACGCGCTCGCCTGCGCGGGCAAGGCCGTTCTGGTTGTGAGCAGTTATTTGCCGGAACTACTCGGCATTTGCGACCGCATCGCGGTGATGTGCCGCGGCATTCTCGGCGAAGCCCATCCGGTGAGTGAGATCGATGGGCATCGCATCATGCTCGAGGCCACGGGAACGTCCGCACCCTTTTTATGAACGCCGCTCTTTCACCGGGTCACGTCCAGTTGCGCCGTTGGCTGGTCCGCGCTGGCCCGATCTTCGCTTTGGTTGTGGTTTACGTGCTCTTCGCCAGTTTGCGCTTCGACCGCTTCGTCACGTGGATCAACACCGAGATCATGCTGCAACAAACCGCGGTCATCGGCGTAGGCGCGATCGGCATGACGCTCGTGATCATTTCTGGCGGGATCGATTTGTCTCCGGGCTCCGTGATTGCCGTGGCGTCGGTCGTGGTGGCGTTGCTCCTACAACACGGGTGCTCTCCTCTCGTGGCCGCGCTCGGGGGCGTCGGCGTCGGCGCCTTCGCTGGTCTTTGCACGGGCCTGTTGATCACGCGACTGCAGCTCATGCCTTTTATCGTGACGTTGGGCACCATGGGAATTTTGCGCGGTGCAGCCAAGGGGCTCTCGAACGAACAGCCCATTTATCCAGACGAAACATGGCTCAACAGCTTGATGAAGCTGCAGCACCACAACCTTCCCGCCGGCGTTTGGCTCATGGTCGCACTCGGCGCAGGAATCGCCTGGATGTTGCGCTACACCAAATTCGGCCGGCATATTTTTGCGATCGGTTCGAACGAGCAGACGGCCCGGCTTTGCGGTATCCACGTGGGAAATACAAAGGTGCTCGTCTATATGCTAGCGACGGCGTTCGCGGGCTTGGCCGGCGTCTTGCAATTTTCCTATCTCACTTGCGGCGATCCGACGACGGCAGTCGGCCTGGAGCTCAACATCATCGCCGCCGTGGTCATCGGCGGAGCGAGTCTGGCGGGCGGTTCCGGCACGGTGACGGGAACGTTGATTGGCGGTATGATTATGACCGTCGTGAACAATGGCTGTGCGAAGATGGATATGCCGAATTGGGTGCAAGAAATTGTGACCGGGTTTATCATCGTCGCCGCAGTGACGCTGGATCGGCTGCGCAGAAAAGCGCGTTAGTATTTCCGCCCCCCCCTGGGAGCGCGGACATCCTGTCCGCCAACTTATCTATCGTGAGCGAAGCTCACGCTCACTTAAGAGTTAGCAGCTTGCTTCGCTCGCGCTGAAAAATTGGCGGACAGGATGTCCGCGTTCCTAAACGGAAAGCCCCTTAAAGCGGGCTCAACGCTCCCAACTTTTTTCGCAATCGCGCTGGACGGTTGGAAGCAACGGCTCACAGTTGCGCGAATGCTTGGCCCCGTTTGGTTGCGCGCGTCACGCCTGCTCGGCGTCGCTTTATTTTTAGGAGGTTTTCTCAACTCCCCTGCGCGCGCAGATGCTTCTGCGCCCCGCACACCGGTGCATGCGTCGCCGTCCGCTCCCACCGCAGAATCGCCATCGCGGCCGGCCAAGCTGCCCGTGACCAGCCCGGGCGCGGCTGGGTCGATCATTTTCACCGCTCCGACTGTTCGTGCCGAACCGGTCATGCTTGGCATCGATGTGCTCGCCGCGGAAAATTTCGCGCCGCTCGTCGGCAAACGCGTAGGCCTTCTGACCCATCCTGCTGGGGTGAACCGTTTCGGAGTCTCGACGATCGATGTCCTGCGCCGCGCGCCAAACGTTAAGCTAGCGGCGCTTTTCGGTCCCGAGCACGGTATCTACGGCGACGCGCTGGCCGGCGAAAATATTCCCGACTCCCTCGACCGACGCACCGGCCTGCCCGTCTATTCACTTCACGGAAAAAATCGGAAGCCGACCAAGGCACAGCTTCACTCGATCGACGTGCTCGTGGTGGATCTGCAAGACATCGGTGTGCGGTCCTACACGTTCGCGACGTGCATGCGCTACGCGATGGATGCGTGTTTTGAAAATGGCGTCGAAGTGATCGTGCTCGACCGACCGAATCCACTCAGCGGCTTGAAAGTCGACGGCCCCATCCTGGAGCCGGAATTGCGCAGTGGCGTCGGCGGCTTCTGCGTGCCGTACGTGCATGGCCTGACCATTGGTGAACTCGCGCGCTGGGCCGCCAACACCCCCGGCGCGATGGATATCAGCGAGTCGGCGCGAAAGCATGGCAAACTGCTGGTGATCCCGATGAAGGGCTGGAAACGTTCCATGCGCTGGCCTGAGACCGGCCTCAAATTTGTGCCGACGTCGCAGTATATTCCTGACTTTGCGGCGTGCGTCGGCTGTGCCATGACGGGCCTTGGCACGGAGATCGGCGGCTTCAAAAGCGGCATCGGCACGCAGTATCCGTTTCGCGGTATCTTTTACAACGGACGCAACGTGGACCAGATTTTGCACGAGCTGCAAGCGATGCGTTTGCCCGGCTTGAGTTACCGAAAAGTTTCAGCCCCGAAAAGCACGGGACTGCCTGGGCTAGGCATTTATGTCGAAGTCAACGATTGGGAAGATTGGCAGCCCACCTGGCTCAGTTTTCATCTCATGCGGCTCGCCTGTCGCTGGAGTTCGGCCAATCCCTTTGTCTACGCGCCGGAAAATGCGCGGCAGATGTTCGCGAAGCTGGTGGGATCGAAAGAATTTTGCGCCGCACTGGCCCGTGATGGCGGACGTGTTAACATCGAAGGGTTTATCGCGAAATGGCGCGAGGAGGACGCGATTTGGCTGCAGAACGCGAAGCGTTTTTGGCTGTATGAGTGAAATATTTCGAAGGGTTTTTTCTGTGATCGGTGTTATGTTGAACGAGCGCCGTTATGTTACCCAAAGACCCTCATTCTCAGCCCGATCCCCTCAGCCCGTTGTTGGAACGGTGGCGGTCGGTCCCACCCAGCCCCGCGGTTGACGAATTGCATCGGGAGGTTTGGCGCCGAATCGCCGACGCGGAAACGTCGGTTGAAATCACTTTCTGGTCCCGCGCCGAAAAGGCTTTTCGCATGCCTTCGTTCGCATGCGCCTTTGTGGCGGCGTGCACCTTGCTCGGTCTGTTCTTGGCCGAACTTCGCGTCTCGCAGGAGCAGTCGCATCGCAACCACCAACTTGCTCAGGCATACATTCACTTGATCGACCCATTGCTCGAGCCATCGGGCAAGGGGCATCTGTTTGCCGACGCATCGCCGACACCATGAAAACGATGTTCGCCGTTATCGTGCTCGGCTTGGCCGGTGGGCTCTGCGCTCATCTCGGATGGCTGCATTATCGGCTCACGCCGATGCACGACGACCTCGATGCGCAACTCGCTTGGATGCAGCGCGACTTGGATCTATCGCCGGAGCAATACGCTCGGATCAAAGAAATTCATCGCCATTCGAACTCGCGCCTTCTTGCGCTCAGCACGCGCGTCACGCGGATGCGCGAGGAACTAGCTGCATTCGAGCAGCAGCGCAAAACGACCGGTGAAATCGATTTTTTGGAGTTTGCTGATTACATCCAAACACGCCGCGCGATCGACCGTGAATGTTTGCAGTCGACACGGGCCCTCGTGGATGCATCGACCGAAGTGATGACCGCGCAGCAGCGCTCCCGCTATTTCCAGCTTCTTCCCCTCCTCGACCGTCCCGGTTCGGTGCCCGCTTCGAACTAACGGTCAACCCCGTTCGCCAGTCTCGTGTCTTCCGATCCCATTAGTGATCAGGAATTGTTTGTCGCGTTACAACGTGACGATGACCTTGCGCTCAATCAATTGATCACGCGCTGGGAAAAACCATTGTTCGCTTTCGCTTGGCGCTATATGCAGAACGTCGCCGACGCCCGCGATCTCGTGGCGGAAACGTTCGTGCGCTTGTATCAGCAGCGCTCTCGCTTGCGGCCGGACACCAAAGTTTCCGCGTGGTTGTTCACCGCGCTCACCAATCTTTGCCACAATCAATATCGCTGGCGAAACCGTCATCCCACGGTGAGCTTTCACGCGGAAAGCGAAGATGGCTCATCTTTAGCCGATAGAATTTCGAGCAATGCGCCGCGGGCGAGCGAGGGCGTGGAACGGGACGAAGCATTGCAGCAATTGTTGAAAGCGGTCGACGAACTGCCGCACGATCTGAAGACCACGGTCCTCCTGCACCATTACGAAGGCCTGACGTATCAACAAATCGGAGACATCACCGGATGCTCGGCGCGAGGCGTGGAGACACGGCTGTATCGAGCCAAACAGAAACTGCGCGAGCGGTTGTCGGAGTTTGTCCGAGAGATCACGCACGGGCGGTGATCGCGGCCGCGCCTCTTCAGAGCAGGTGGAAGGGCCGACTGATTTCGTTTTCGGCGACGCCGCTGGAGAAATGAGTAAGGCCAGCGAGAAAAAGTCCGCCGTTCATTTGTCGGGTTATGAAACGCCCCCCTGCCTCCATTGCAGCCGGGACAAGCAAGCGCCGTCGAAACGACGACTGGTCGGCGGCTACTCAACTATAATGACTGCACCGCAGGATGGGATGATCGCTCTCGCCGTCGTCGCTCCAGAGTCAGCGATGAGGTTATAGTCACCTACTCGTCCCGCGGCCTGATCGTTCGAGCTTCGCACAGCGCTCGCGCCGGGGCGCTAACAACTTAGCCGAGTTCCGTAAATCGCTAGGTGAGATCCGGACGCGCAGAAACCTCGGAGCCGGCCCCAACCAGCTCCGAGGAATAACCCTAACCTGAATTCGAACCGCTTATTTTGTGAATCGGAACGTCTGCGCCACCCGAATGAGCACCGGATGACCTTGGTAGGTTGGCGGTTCGAAACTCCATTGGCGGACCGTCATCGCGGCCGCATCAGCGAGATCTTGTGAATCAGCGCTCTCGATCGAAGGCATGCGAACATGGCCTTCCGGATCGATATAAAATTCTACAGTTGCTGTCCCTGTTTCGCCCGCGGGCGCGATCGGATGCTCCGTGTGCAAAGGCGTCGGAATGCGATCGAGGTCCTTCAACGTGTGCGGCCAGTAGATAAAGCGCGGGCCGCCTTGCACGCGTTCGATCATCGAGCTGACGTACGCGTTGATATCCATCGTCACGAATGAACCCCGACTGTCGAAATCGAAACGGAGTTCGCGCTGTAAGGAGACTGGCTGCCCGTGGAAAGTCGGCGGAGCAAAACGCCAGTTCTTGACCGCTCGCAGAGACGATTCGGCGAGGTCGGCGTTAGTGTAAGCGAGCACCATGGTGTCGACGAGCTTTCCGGTGTTGTCGACACTGATGAGCAACCGGACACTTCCATCGTAAATGCCCACGGCGCGGAGCCGTTCCGGCATGATCGGATTCTCGGAGTCCAAGATCTTCAACTGCGGATGCTCAACTGGAGCCGGAGCGTTGGGATTTTGCGCCCAAACAGGGGTGGCCAGTAGCGAAAGGGATAAGTAAAAAAGCGTACTTTTCATAGGTTACTTTTCATAACACCGCAGCTCTCGTCGTCCCTTCTAACCCCGGCATTTTTTCATCCAAACGAGTGCAACGCGTTGAGCAGCCGAAACACGTTTGTTTTCTTGCCGTGAGAGGATGCTCGGAACGACGATTCTCATCGCCTGTTCACGACGAAGGCTCGTCCGCAAAAGCATCCTCCGCCTTACCCTTAATCCTCAATCGCATGCCAAGACCTGTCACTCTCTTCACCGGCCAATGGGCCGATCTTCCTCTCGAAAAACTCGCACCGCTCGCGAAGGAGATGGGGTACGATGGAGTCGAGCTCGCCTGCTGGGGCGATCACTTCGACGTCGATCAAGCCGCATCCTCGAAAAACTACATCGCGCAAAAATGGCAACTGCTCGCCGACCACGGGCTCAGTTGCTTCGCGATCTCAAATCACCTCGTCGGCCAAGCGGTCTGCGATCTGATCGACGAGCGTCACAAAAGCATTCTCGCGCCGGACGTCTGGGGTGACGGCAATCCGGAAGGCGTCCGTAAACGCGCCGCAAAAAAACTCGCACTCACGGCGAAGGCCGCTCGCGCCTTCTTCGACGCAAAACCCGGGCGCGCCGCTAACGATGGCTCCGCCGCCGTGGTCAATGGGTTCACTGGCTCGTCGATCTGGCATTCGATCTACGCGTTTCCACCGACCTCACAGGATTTCTGGGACAAAGGCTTCGCCGATTTCGCAAAACGCTTTGGCCCCATTCTCGAAACGTTCGACAAACACAACGTGAACTTCGCGCTCGAAGTTCACCCGACGGAAATCGCGTTCGACATCGCCTCCGCTCAACGCGCCTTGCAAGCCGTCGGTCAACATCGCCGTTTCGGTTTTAACTACGATCCGTCGCATCTTGGCTACCAAGGCGTCGATTACGTGAAGTTCATCCGCGCATTTCCCGACCGGATTTTCCATGCTCACATGAAAGACGTGTGGTGGGGCCATGGCGATGGGACTGTGGGGGTTTTCGGCGGTCACGTGAGTTTCGGCGATGCGCGTCGCGCCTGGGATTTTCGTTCACCGGGTCGGGGCGACATTCGCTTTGAAGACGTCATCGTGGCGCTCAACGATATCGGCTACCGCGGCCCTCTTTCCGTCGAGTGGGAAGATAGTCGGATGGATCGCGTACACGGTGGTCGCGAAGCCGCCGCGTTCGTACGCCAACTCGATTTCACGCCGAGCCAAGTCGCGTTCGACGCCGCCTTCGATAAAAAGAAACAGAAGTAAATCCATGAACCGAAAACTTCGTTACGGAATGATCGGCGGCGGACGCGGTGCCTTCATCGGCGCCGTGCACCGCATCGCAGCCGGACTGGACAACCAAGCTGAACTTGTCGCCGGAGCCTTCTCCTCCGATCCCGCGCGTTCGAAAGCATCGGGTGAAGATTTCTTTTTGGAGCCGTCGCGTGTTTACGGCACCTATCAAGAAATGGCCGACCGGGAAGCGAAGCGTCCGGCCAACGACCGCCTCGATTTCATCGTCATCGTCACGCCGAATCACCAGCACTTCGGTCCGGCGAAAGCGTTTCTCGAAAAAGGTTTCAACGTCGTTTGCGACAAGCCCGTCACCTTCGATCTCGCGCAAGCCAAGACGCTCGCGAAGCTCGTCCGCAAGAGCGGAAAGGTTTTCGCACTGACCCACAACTACACCGGCAACGTGCTCGTGAAAGAAGCGCGCGAGTGGGTGCGTCGCGGTGACCTCGGTGAAATTCGCAAAGTCGTCGTAGAATACCCACAGGGTTGGCTCTCGACCCATCTCGAGGCATCTGGCCAGAAACAGGCCGCCTGGCGGACGGACCCGAAGCGCAGCGGCGCGGCGGGTTGCATCGGCGACATCGGATCGCACGCCGACAATCTCGCTCGCTACATCACCGGCCTGGAAATCGATTCCCTCTGCGCCGATCTCACGTCCTTTGTCAAAGGCCGCAAGCTGGACGATGATGGCAATGTACTCCTGCGTTTCAAAGGCGGCGCGAAAGGGATTTTGCACAGCTCGCAAATTTCCGTCGGCGACGAAAACAATCTCAACATTCGTGTCTACGGAACGAAGGCCGGCCTGGAGTGGCACCAGGAAAATCCGAATCAGTTGACGATCAAATACCCAGATCGGCCCGAGCAAATCCTGCGTCGTGGCAACGGCTACCTATCCGATCAAGCGAAGAAATTCGTGCGCATTCCGGCCGGTCATCCCGAGGGCTATTTGGAAGCCTTTGCCAACATCTATCGAGAAGCCTTTCGCGCGATCGAAGCCGAGGTATCCGGTAAGCCGATACCAAAGGACGTCGACTTCCCCGGCATCGAAGAAGGACTCCACGGCATGCACTTCATCGCGACCGTGGTAAAGAGCGCCCAGGCCGGCGCAAAGTGGGTGAAGTTTCCGAAAGGTTGAGAGCGAAATTTTTCGGTTTTCGCGCTTAGGCTCAAAGCCATTCGTGCCGATGCAGGAATGGCTTTCTGTGAAATCGAAATTCTTCAGTCATCCGATCACTCGCCTCGTCCTGGCTGCCATGCTGACGTGGAGTTTTTTGGCCATTTTTATTGTGGTGGGGGTAGGCTCCGGCCAGATCTGGAATTTGGTCTCCGTAGGCATCCGTCACGATTGGTGGCGGCCTCAGACGCTTGCCTGGATCGGTTTGGGTTTAGAGATCGGCGCAACAATGTTGATTGCCACACGCTTTTGGCCGAAAATCGCTGTCTGCAGCGGAACGGCACTTTTGTTTTCGGCACTCTTGTTTCTCTTCCGTTCGCAGGACTTCGAATATCTTTCTTACCCAAAGATCAACGGCCCGATCCTCATTTTCGCTGGCTGTCTTTTGCTACGCGCCATTCAACTTCGCGCCAGGGCGCCGCAAAAACCGGCCGCTACAAAGCCTGCGGAACCGATACGGCCCTCGACTGCGCCGGTCGCTGAAATATCCCAGCCAGGCCCGCTCTAACGGGCGTCATGCGCCACGGATCGGCGCATGATCGCAATTAACGTTCTTCGATCCGGGCTTGCGCAGTGCCGTCGCGCATCTCGATGACAATCGGTTGAGCGTTGGTCAACTGATCCCGTCGTTGAATGGGCTCACCTTGCTTATCTCGCAAAATCGCAAAGCCTCGATTAAGGACGGACTGCGGGCTGGCAGACTGAAGCCGTTTCCAGAGGGACAACAAGCGATGGGACTCGAATTGAATGCGCACTTCCGGGGAACGTCGCTTCAATTGTTCGCTGAGCCCCTGAAGCTTCGATTGTCTTCCTTGGAGAGAAGAAAGCGCGGCTGCGGTCAGACGGTTGGCGAAATCGTCGAGCCGCAAATAACCACGCTCGACCTGAGCGGCAGGCGACAGCAAGCGCAGACGACTCCTCGCATGATCCAGTCGCTCTGTTTTCGTTTCCATCTCGAGGTCGACCAGCCGCGTGAGCGCCGCCGCAGCGCGCGTGGACCGATCGACGTGCGAGACGAATTCGCTCGAGATAAGTTCAGCTGCTGCACTGGGCGTTTCCGCGCGCAACGACGCCGCAAAATCACAGAGTGTGAAATCGATTTCGTGGCCCACCGCTGAAATGACCGGGATCCGACTCGCAGCGACCGCGCGGACCAAGAGTTCTTCGTTAAACGCCCAAAGGTCCTCCAGGCTACCACCGCCGCGACCAATGACCAGAAGATCGAATAGGTCCAGCGTTTCCGCGAATCGCAGCATTTCGATCATTTCTTCCGCGGCGCCGACGCCTTGAACTTTGGCAGGGAGAACCACGAGACGCCCGCGCCAACCCCGACGCAGCATGATGCGGATAAAATCTTGAACCGCTGCTCCGGTCGGAGACGTGATAAAAGCGATCGCTCGTGGAAACCGAGGAATCGACTTTTTTTTCGCCGCTTCGAAAAGCCCCTCCGCGGCCAAACGCTGTTTCAGCGCTTCGAATTCCCGCTGCAGTTTGCCCACTCCGTCTTCCACTACGACACGCACGATCAGTTGATAATTTCCACGCGCTTCGTAGACGCTGATCTCGGCGAAAACCACCACCTGCAATCCATCGCGCAGCCGCACCGTCTGCCTCACAGCGTCCCCTCTGAACAAAACCGCGCTGATTTGCGCGCCCGCGTCTTTGAGGGAAAAATAGAGGTGCCCGCTCGCCTGCGCACGCAGGTTGGAAATCTCACCGCGGATCCAGCCCGGTCGAATTCCGGTTTCGAGAAGCTGCTTAATTTCCCGCGTGAACTCGGACACGCTCCGCGGAGTCGCGCTTTCGAGAGATTCCTGGCGCACGGATAAACTCACGGCGAATCAGGTAACTTCTTTTTCTGATAGCGGCGACGAATCCACTGCACCAAGACAGAAAGGACGACCAGAGCACTGAGCGCGATCACGGCCATTTTGCCGCGGCCCTTGATCAGCGAGTCACCGAACAAAACCACCGCGACGGAATAAGAACCAGCGAACAGGCAAGAAACCCAGGCATACATTCCGAACGGAACGCCGGATAAGCCCAAGAGGTAGTTCTGGACGAAAAAAGGGGGCCCAGGTGTCGCACGAACAAGCACGGTTAAACTCAACCGATCTTCATCCGCGACGCGAGGAAGACTGTACCCCAGCTTCGTGATCCAACGTTCCAACAGGGGCCGGAACGCGTAGTGGCTCAGCCAATACGTCAGGCTCAAATTGGCGAAGATGCTGACGACGACCAAGGTGCAGACCCATGGTAGTCCAAGCTGCGATCCAAAAACACTCCCCGCAGCCAAAGAAAAAGGTAAGACTGGAAATCCAACGGCGGGTAAAAGCGCCATGCCGAGAAAGAAAGGCGTCGGCCCAACTCGTCGAATGCTAGCCAGAGCCAGGTCCAAAATGTCGCGCAGCCTGTCGCGGTAAAAGAACGCCACCACGAGCGCCACGACGCCGATCACCGCTAAAACCGCGATGGTCCTAAAAATTTTCTGACGCTGCCCCGAATTCTGCATCGTTCGATGCAGGATTAAGGGCCCGATCAGTCAAGCGAATCGCGGAAACTAACTGACGGGGCCTGCAACCTTTTGCTCGTCCTTCAAAGCTTGGAGGAGGCTGAGAGCGCGTGGGTCCTTGGGATGTCGGCGGAGAACCTTTTGGTAACAATTCTCCGCAGCTATGCGCTTTCCGATTTTTTGGTAAGCCAAACCCAAATTGCATATCGCCTCATCATCTGACGGCTTAAGCCGAAGGACGACGAGGTATTGAATAATCGCTTCCTCGTAACGTCCAGCGCGAGCATAGAGAGTACCGACGTTCGCGTGCGCTTTTGGCAAAGCCGGATCTAGATCGCGAGCGGTTATGAATTCCTCCATCGCGGCAGAAACATCGCCTTTCTGCATAAGAAGCCACCCGCGATCATTATGCGCTACCGCTGAATCTGGATCGATCTCCAAGGACTTGTCGTAAAGGGCCATCGCTTCGGCGGGCTTTCCTCTAGCCAGCGCGATGTTGCCAAGTCCAACAATAGACATCGTGTCAGTCGGTCGCCACTTAATCACTTGATTAAAGTCGTGCTCAGCTTGAGCCAGCTCACCGCGTTCTTGCAGCATCCATCCAAGCTTTCTCATCCCTTCAAGGTTGTTTGGGTCGTTCTGCACCGCAAAGTAGTAGCACGCCTCAGCCTTGAGCGAGTCTCCGGTTCTCAGGAACAAATCTCCCTTGGCAATTGATAAATTCGCCCAAGTCGGCCGCAGAGCAATCGCTCCATCCAGGGCCGCTGTCGCATCCTTGATTCTGCCTTCAACCAGAAGTGAAGAGAAAAGATTTAAACGCGCCCTCGCATTGTCTGGCAGCATCGCAACTTCATTTGTCCACAGTCCGACCTGAGACGTACAAACAAAGTTTCTGTTCAACGAAAGCTGAATGAAAACGCAGGCTGAGATCGCAACAACGGGCCAGGTTAAACGCCGTCCATAATAGTACAGCAAAACGACAAAGATAACGATGGGACCTAAGGCCGCCAAATACATCCGATTTTCACCCATCGGCTGTCCGGGCACGGGAATGATACTGGAAGTCGGTGCAAGCAACAAAAAGAACCAAAAGGCAGCGAGACCCCAGACGGGCCGTTTATAAAGCAATACAAGCGAGCTGGCCACCAGACCCAAGCATACTATAACTGGGAGCCAGGCATGATGGAGATGGTTGTATACTGTGGTGGAGTAATCAAAAATCAAAGGACTCGGGTAAAACACCAATCCGAGATATTTCAGAACCACCGTGCCCTCGGTCACGGCGTACTTAAACGTTGTAATCGCCGTATCATAACCGGTTCCTCGTCCCGGAGCATTAAAATAGAGCCCCAAAAGCAAAATCCAAGAGGCAAACAAAGCAGAATAAAACCACTTCCGCTGCCTAAGCGCAGACGAGTAGCTCGCCGAGAAAAAGACCCGATCGAAAAGCAGGACCATAATCGGAGCCGTGGCCATACCTTCCTTGGACATCATCCCGCAAAAACAAAACCCAATCGCGATATAGGGCCACCTGCGGTTGGTATCCGGCCCCATCCATTTCCAGAAGCAATAAATAACCAGCAAATAACACAGACTCATCAGTCCTTCAGTCCGTTGGGAAATATACGTCACGGTGTAGGTCGCTACCGGATGGCACCCCCAAATCACTGCGCAACTGAAAGCGAGATACACAGCAGCATCCCGCAGACGCTGTGGCATATCGGACCGACTGAAGATCTCCGACAGCAAGGAAAAAATGACCAGAGCCGACAGGATATGAATGAATAAATTGACAACGTGATATCCAACTGGCGAGAGCCCACCCACCGCATAGCTAGCGGCAAAAGTCAGGTTACTAAACGGACGCCCCCCAACCGGCCCGCTAAAATTTTTCAACCACGCAAAGCTCGCGATGTTTCGGATACTGACGTTGCCAATCACTGCCTCGCTATCATCAAAAAGAAACGGAACCCCAAACGAATTGCTGTATGCTATCGCAATGGCAACGACGAGGAGGAACCCCAAGGTCTTTTGCATTTGTCCTGAGCACTTTATCATTGGACTCCTTCTATCGTCTCGAACCTGTTCACAATTCAGCGCATATAAATGAAAAAGCCGCGCTCAACGAGCGCGGCTAAAGAAAACACAATCTAACTAAGGCTTAGCGAGCTTTACCTTCTTCGTCGAATTGGACGCTGGTGCCAATGGACGTATTGCTGTTGGTCGTAGATCCAGAGATCACGTCGGTCGGGCTGCATTGCGCATTTTCCATCGAAAAAGCGGTGGTCCCAGCCGCGACGCCGAAAGTATACGGGTCAACCGTCATACCACGGCTAATTTTGCGGACATAGTTTTCGATGTTCGAAGCGCTGGGGAAGCCCGTAGGAGAACTAGCGGTTGTCAGTGATCCATCAGAGCTAACGGTGAAGGTCATCGTCGTGCCGCTGGTGCAGATCGATGGATTTTCTAGCGCGATTTGCTGCATCGCGGCGCCGATTTGACGAGCGTCGTTGGCCATCGTCTTACCGATGGAGCTACGACGGACCTTTTGGAAAGCAGGAATAGCCATCGCAGCCAGGAGGCCGATGATGACCACGACAATCATGATTTCAACGAGGGTGAAGCCCTTCTTGGAGCGGGGATACATTTTCATACGGGAGGATCGAGTTATTGGATGATAATAATATTCAGACGGACAAAACGAAGCGTGAGTCCATTAGATCGGTTCCATTAAGTTTTACTCAAGTGGAACGTTGTTAATTGGCAGTAAAAGCAAGTCACTGAGTATTAACTTTTGGGGAACATCCCCTAAGAATTGGGGGTTGAATTCCCTGTTTTCGGTCCGTTGTAGTGCAGTCTTAAATCGTTTTTCCGTGTTCCGCTCTGTTTTCTCAAAATTCCTCTCCTTTCTTCTTCAGTTTTGGCCGCTGGCTTTAGCTCTTTGTTGCTCGGTTCCGCTGCACGCGATGGAACTCCACTTTCGCAATGGAGACCAAATCACGGGCACGTTTGTTGCCCGACGAGAGGGTTACATCATTTTTCGTTCACCGCTGCTCGGCGAAATCACCGTCCCTGAGTCAGAAGCGGTGCTCGTCGATACACCAGAGACGCCGGTAGAAAGTCTCGCCGGTCTTCCGCCGAAAAATTCCTCGCTGCCCAAGGCGGTGATCAAGGCCTCCGGGATTGGCGTTAAACCGCCCAAGCCCGCCTGGCATGGCAAGGTGGAATTCGGGTTTAACCAGCAAACTGGCCGAACCGATGGCACCGATCTCTCGGTTCGCACCGAGGCCGACAAAAAATCAGGCGCCACCACGTACCATCTCGAAGGTCGCGTGCTCTACAGTGAACAGTACGGCAACAAAACGACCGACAATGATAATGCGGTCTTTCGTTACCGCCACGACTTGTCGCCGGATGTGTTCGCTCAAGCCCAGACCAGTTATTCGAAAGATCGCCTCGCTCAAATCAACGACGACGCCGAACAGAACGTGGGTCTCGGCTACAAGCTGGTCGATGAGGCGCGGAACAAGGCCAATATCGGCGCCGGCGCGACCGCTCAATATCGTGAAGCCACCGGCATCCAGAGCGGTTATACCTACCTCGGCGAAATTTTCGAAGACTACACCTACAAGCTGACTGGCCGCCTCACGATCACACAGAATGCAAACGTGGGCTACTCGCCAGAAGCGCGCGATCGCCTACTCCAAGTGAACGGCACCACGGTGGCAACCGACGAGGAAGCGACCAACTACCGTTTCCGCTTCAACACTGCTCTCCAGGGCAAAATGACCGAACACATTTCCCTCAACTTACGCTTTGAGTACGAATTCGATAACGCGATTCTCGATCCACACGAAAAGATCGACCAGCGTATCACCAGTTCGATCGGGTACGGCTTCTGAAGGCGAAGGACTGAAGAGCTGAAAGACTGAAGGCTCCGGACTCGGAGCAGCTCGGTCTTATTTTTTGGGCTTTCGAGCCTTAGCGGTCGGTTTTTTCGGAGCACCCTTTTTCGCGGGTACCTTTTTGGGTGCGGCTTTTTTTGCGGGAGCCTTTGCTTTGGTTCCTGATTTGGCGACTGGCTTCTTCTTTGCGGGGCGTGGCTCGACCTTGCCCAGGGCTTCGTCCAAGGAAATTTCCACGGCGTCTTTCCACAGATTCTCCAGCGCATACCGCTCGCGGTTCGCCGGATTCAGCAAGTGAATCATGATATCGAACGCATCGATCACGACCCAACCGCTCTCCTGTGTCGTATCCATGCCGACGATATGGACAGCATTCGCGTCGAGCACCTTCTCCGCCTCGATCCGCAGTGCGCGAAGATGTGGATCTGACGTCCCGGTCGCAATCACCAGGTAATCGGTGATCGAGGACTGTTCGCTCACCCGCAACACGCGCACCTCCTCGGCCTTCTTTTCGTCGAGAACTTGGCAGATCAGTTTAAGAACCGGGGGCACGGGAGCGTCCGGAGAATTTGTTTTCATCAGCAATAAAGGCCTCTTTCTCGGATATACTGCAGCGCGTTGCGAGGCACAAAATACTCGAGTGATAATCCGCGGGTGGCGCGCGCGCGCAATTCCGTCGAACTGATCTCCACCAAATGCCCATCGCAGCGATGGAGCTTGAGCAGCGGAATCTCCGGCCAGGCCTTCAGCGGGTGTCCAGGCCGCTCCAGAAAAATAAACTCCACGCGCTTCGCCAGTGCTTCGATTTCTCGCCACAGATGAAGTTTGGGCAACTGATCTCCCCCGATGATCCAAAACAGCTCGTCCCGCGGGTACTGCGCGCGGAAATGATTCACCGAATCGATGGTGTAGCTCGTTCCACCTTGTTTCAGCTCGAAGTCCGACACCCCGAACCGCGAATCACCAGCGATCGCCCCCGCCACCATCGCCAAGCGGTCCACCGCGGCCGTGCGCGTTTCCAAAGGCTTCAAGGGTGCCTGGGCGGCTGGCACGAAGACCACGCGGTCGAGCTTGTGCTGTTCAAACGCATCCTGCGCTGCGATCAGATGCCCAAAATGGACGGGGTCAAAACTGCCCCCGAGAAAGCCGATTCTCACGCGTGCACCCTGAAGATTCGTCCGGGAGGCGCAAGTCTCCGCGCCAGGCGACCAGCACAAACGACGAATTTTTTGCGATCGAAGCTTTTCTTCGAGCTCATCGCCGCTTTAGCTCCGCCGCTGGACTAGGCCCTCGTGGTGGAATGGTAGACACTGCGGACTTAAAATCCTCTGTCCGTAAGGACGTGCCGGTTCGAGTCCGGCCGAGGGCACCAGTCTTCGCCAAATCATAGGTCGGACGACGATTTTCCGCCGGAGGCACTGAGTGTGATGCGGACGTGATGCGCGCAGAATGGCTTCGACTGGGCGGGCCAGGGACATAATGTTTTCGCGCCAGCCGCTTCTGAATCGGCGGATCGCGTTTACAGGTTGCCAATACGGAGGCCTGGCTTTCTGGCGGTGGAATTTCCTGCGACGTCTATGCGGGTTTCGAATTCGCCGATCTCTCTCGGCGCAAACGATCGGTTAAGCGTTTTCGATAATTTGATACCCGATGCTGGGCGCGTTCGTAAGTGACCGCGATCGGCCAAAGGCAGTGAACCCAACGTTCAGGTATCAACTGATGGCGTTGGATATCCAAAGCGGCTTCGACCAAGTACCGAACATAGCCTTCCGTGGTGAAATAGGTCTCGAAAGCTTCGCGTGCCTTGAGGCCACGCTCCCTCCATTCGTGCTCATGCGCTATCACCAATGGCTCGATTTGCTCCAACGCTCCCTCACGGACAGACAAAGCAAACTCCTCCCACTTTGGTCCGAGAGGAGGTACCCATGCGTCGGAGATAATGATCGGCGCCACCCCGAGGGACATCGCTTCGAAAAGGCGAATCGACGAAGCACCCAACCCCCTCGGACAGAGAGCGAACTTACATTTCAACATGGTCTCGAAATAGTCGCGCGCCGCCTGTTCTCGACCGCCTTGATCATGGGTAAAGGCGTGAAATCCAGAAGTGTCTCGGACCAAAATATCCGGCCGAGAAAAAGGAATGGCGAAAAGCCGGTGCCGTAGTGGAACGCAAGCTCGCCCCGTAAATGAAAAGAGCAGCGTCGGCTCGCGCTCCGGAGGCGTGATCTGAGCAGCAGCAGCTCGGATGTACGGATTGAGAAAATCCGGATGAAACAACGTGTACGAACCGGAATGAAAGCGGTTGAAGTTAAAAGAACTGCGCTTGATCGAGGTTTGTATCCCACGCAACCAGCGGGCCGGCTTGTCGTCTTCACCGACCGCGAAACAGCGCTCAGGATATTTCTTCACCAACGGGTGCTCGCGGATGTTTTTGAAGTGATCGCACCGATCCCGCAGATCCGTAATGAAAATAAGATCCGCTTCGTCTGCGTTCCGCGTCAGAGCGGCCACCGTCCAATCCTTCGGAAAGGCCTCCCGCAGCATGGCCGATTGGTGATACCATGCCCCTGGCCCTTCTTCACATGAAACAATTAGTACTCGTGTATTCAGGTTGCTCATACGCGCTTCGTTTTCGAATGGTTAGAAGCAGCGGCAACCAAGAAAGCAGGCAGGAATTATTTCGCTCGCAGCGATCCAACGAGCAGGGATGAAATGGCAAACTTTCTCTCACTTTCCGGATCCCCAAAGCCATAATGGCGACCGCGACCGATGTTGAGCACGTGCGTTCCCAACTAAATCGGACGACCAGAAAAAAGAAGGCCGTCGCCCGCACTGCCTGTAATCAGAAGCCGTGTTCCAACGTGAGTCCGCTCCCTGTAGATGCAATTTAGAGAATGTTCTCGCAAGGTAACCAGGCTGCGGCATCCGTCGGAGGTAGACGCTTGTGACTGCCAAACCTAACCACGACCCGCTTTATAGGAGATCCTTGTGGATCGTGGGCTTCGCGGCACTTCTTTGCGTCATTGCCTATAGCAACACGTTCGCCGTCCCCTTTCTGCTCGATGATCCATCATCGATCACAGGCAATCTTTCGCTGCGAAACGTCGCTGACATCCTAAAACCGCCACCCACAGCGGGAGTCGGTGGGCGCCCTGTCCTGAACGTGACTTTCGCTCTGAGTTACGCCCTTGGTCATTTCGATGTCTGGAGTTATCACGCCGTAAATCTCGTTATCCATCTCGCCGCTGGGCTCGTCCTTTTTGGGATCCTTCGGCGCGCTCTCAAACACCCCGAAATTTCCGAGTCGGTGCGGCGCGACGCGTCAATGTTAGCTGCCGTGGCTTCGGCTGTCTGGCTGTGCGACCCGCTTCACACCGAATCCGTGACTTATATTTCACAGCGGGCGGAATGCTTGATGGGCCTTTTTTATTTCCTCACCTTCTATGGGTTCATACGCGGCTCCGAATCCGGAGTGAATCGCACCTGGTTAGTCATTTCGAGCTGCAGCTGCCTCGCGGGCGCTATGACCAAGGAAATCATCGCCACCGCGCCTTTGCTCATCCTTCTCTACGACCGTTTTTTCATTTCTTCGTCGTTCGCAGCCGGGTTGAAAAAACACTTTATCTATTACGTGTCGCTCGCACCGAGCTGGGTGATCATAAGCCTAGTCTCGTTTCGCAGTTTGGGCTTAAGAAGCGTGGGGTTTTCGAATCTGGAAAACACGCTCGACTACGCACTCGTCTCCGTGAAATCGATGTCGACGTACCTTCGGCTGTCGATCTGGCCGCATCCGCTCATCTTCGATTACGGAGTCCTCAGCCGCCCATCTCTTGGCGCGCTCTTGGGCGCAGTTGTTATCATCGGCATCGCAGTCGGCATCGTGGCTTTCGCAGCGCGCCTCAGTTCACTGATCTGGTTTCTGGCTCTCTGGTTCGTGGTCATACTCCTGCCAACAACGTCAATTGTTCCGGTGCATCTCCAGCCGTTGGCCGAACATCGGATGTACCTTTCACTCGCTGCTCCCTCTCTGGCGCTTGCGCTTGCGCTTCATTTCGCGATCAGAAAATATTTCTTACCGATCGGCATCGGCATGGCAGTGATCCTGTGTGCACTGACGCATCAGCGAAACGCCGTCTATAAAAACGAGCTATCGCTTTGGTCTGACACGACGAAAAAGGCACCCGACAATTATCGCGCCCACACGAATCTCGGCGCGGCGTTCCAGAGTACCGGAGACATTCAAAGCGCGGCGAAAGAATATCAAATAGCGTTACGACTGAACCCCCATTACGCCGAAGCGAATAACGATCTCGGCGGTCTGCTAATGGATTCTCCCCAATATGAGAATCAAGCGATCCGCTACTTTGAAAGAGCGCTGCAAGCGTCACCCGGTTTAAAAGACGCTCATAGTAATTTAGCCGTTATTTTGGCGAAGCGGGGGCAGTTCGCTGAGGCGATCACGCACTTCGATCAAGCGATCGCGATCGATCCAGCCGATCCCGATCTTTACCTCAATCGAGCCATCACCCTCGCGAAGATACCAGGGCATCGAAATCAAAGTATCTCTGACCTCAGACATGCTCTGGCACTCGACCCGCATTTCCAACCTGCTCAGCGCGCCTTGGCCGCCCTAGAGTCGAAGAACGCGGGCGAAAACACTGGACCGGCCCACTAAAGATTATCGCAAAAACCGCGGCGCCACCCCCAACGGGACTGCGAGAGGGCGGCGGAGTGCATCAGCGAGCGGCTTCGGGCTGCGCCGGCAACGTTTTCTTCGTCCAACGCGCGTGCAAAATTTCCACCACCCGGGCTGCTGGGCCAACGACGAACAATGCGTAGTATGGGGCGTGCACGTCTTCGCCTAAACGGAAAATCATTTCTGCTACAGCCACGAGCGCCGCGACGACACACTGCCCCCACCGCGGTTTCACCGTCGTCTTCGGATCGGTGATCATGAAGAAAACAAAAAGTTGATACATCGGACCGGTCAGGGGGGCGATGCTCGCAAAATAAGGATGTCCGGTCACTAAGCTCCGCACATATGACAGGGCGAGGAAGCTCACCACGTAGGTGAAGCAGATATGAAAGCGCTTCAGCCGATAAATAATAATCGAGCCCAGCGCCCACACCACGAGCATGGGCCAAAGCGAATTCCCCCACTGGATACTGAGCGAGGCCATCGCCGCGGGATAAAGAAAGAACATCACGCTTAACCCGAAATTAGACGGGTTACAGAGGTGCTTGCCGTCCCAACGCAGCACGTACTTCGACGTAATGGATAAAGCACTACAGAGCGCGTACGGCCAATAAAAAGGCGATCGCACCAAAATGCCCACGCTGATGCCGGAAATATACGCGCTCGCCAGATGCGGCCATTTGCCGGTGAGGCTCTTGGCCAAAATCAGTTCCAGTAAAATCGAGGTGGCAATCGCCAAACCGGTCCGGCCCCAGCTCTCCAGCATCCCGTACTCAAGCTCACCAACGAGCAGAATGCCCGTGATCAACACCGGTGGCAAAAACCGGTTGTTAAATGTAAACACGTCCTTCCATTTGTTCGCCGGTGCAACGGCGGGAGAGGCAGAACGGGTTTGATCGAGGGCAACACTCATGGGGCTTCCTGAAGATGGTGAATCGTGTTGATTGCCGGCGCAGCGACGACTTGCTCGCGACCGTCCGGCCAACGGATCGTGATCTGATCGACTTTAGCTTTTTCGCCGAGTCCGAAGTGCAAGCGGTGCATGTTC